>Ga0209976_10000304_pt1 | contig 35803 bp, 35 predicted proteins | sample SumtaG_FD_182806 | JGI IMG/M metagenome (GOLD analysis project Ga0209976, IMG submission 182806) | Deep subsurface microbial communities from Indian Ocean to uncover new lineages of life (NeLLi) - Sumatra_00157 metaG (SPAdes) (version 2) | ecosystem: Environmental > Aquatic > Marine > Oceanic >...
GGGCAAGGAAATAAAATAATTCGCCTCCTTCAAGGAGATTAAACATCATTTTCAATGGATGGTCTGTTTTCAACGAGATCTCCAATTTTTCTGTAATTGAAGCTATTTTTAATATACCTTTCAAGAAGGTTAATGAATAAGCTCCAGAACATGTTTCATCAATATTACTTTCAATTAATTCTTCAAGTCCCAATTCATAATTCATTTCCCCTATTTGTCCAGTAGAACTAAATATTAATCCTTGATTCTCTGTTGCTTTCATATTCAGAATATCGGAATAAATTTCAGCATCCTTAATAGCTTCTACCAGGAAATTTGTATCTATTACCCATTTTGAAGGATATTCTATTTTCAATAAATTTTCCATTGGGATTTCTTCAAGATCTATATCTAGTAATGCGAGACTAAATGTTCTAGTACGAGAAGTCCCCTCCCGTTTCATCTTAATTTTTATTTTTTGATCTTTCTCATTAAAGTCAATTTCTACAGAATCACCGGCAGCACTCCTTTTCAATATTTTATCCAAATCGTCTAGGTTTAATCCAACTTTAGATTCTTTACTACATTTAAAATCATCGAAATTTTCTTTTTTTACAGAAAGTTTTAACAAACATATCCGAGAAGGATCCATTGCTGAAATTGTAAATTCTGATGGAGTCACTTTGAATTCAGTCTCATCAATAATACTTGAAAGCGTTTCGACAATTCCCTTTAAAATCCGACTATTTTCTAATTTTAGTGTAAAACTCATAATTTATACCATCTTATTCAAAAACTAATTTTGTTAATTTTCTTGATAATATAATATAGTTTTTTTGCCTTTATTTTTTAAATTTGGTATTAGTGTTTTAATAAATTCTATTTTTCCATCTTATAATAATTATTTATAGTCATCTAAAATTTTCAAATTTATTCAAACTATTAATAGCTTCTCAATTTCAGCAAACGATGAAATAATTTTATTATTATTATTAATCGTATTTATTTAAAGAAAAAAAATCTTTAATATTAAAAGCTCATAATAACCGTTTTCTGCTGAAAAAAATAAAGTATTAGTTCATAGATTAATTATTTATACTAACTTGATTTTTCAAATTTATCATTTATGAAAAATAATATTTTATAGAGTATTTATTAATGGAAAATCAATTTGCAAAGCAGAGAATTATCAAAGATATAAAAAACGAAGATCTAAGAATTCAAATCACAGGATATGTCAAGGAACTAGTTAAAAATGATTACTTTATCTTAGACGATAAAACCGGAGAAATCAAGATAAATTTTATAGAATCTGAATTCGAGATTAACAATGATGATTTAGTTAATGTTATTGGAACTTTAACTATTAATATCGAAGGTCAAAAAATTGTTGAAGCTGATATTATTCAAGATATGACCAACTTAAACTTTAATTATTATCAAAAGTTATATGAACTTAAATTAGAACTTGAAAAAGAGTAAAAAGTATGGTAGAATTTTGTCCTGAATGTTCAAGTCTCTTGAGAAAGCAGACAAGTAGTGGAATCTTCAATCTAGTTTGTCGCTGTGGATATCAACAAGAGACTCAAAAGAATGAGAGTGAAATTAATAAGAATGTCCAAGAGAAGAAAAAATCTCTTGATGGAAATTTAATTGTGGTAACTGAAGAAGATAAAATAACTGTAAACCCAAAAGTTAGTAAAGTATGTCCTAAGTGCAGCCATAAGGAAGCAGAGGCATGGCAAGAGCAAACCCGATCCGCAGATGAACCCAGTACAAGCTTCTTTAGATGTTTAAAGTGTCGATTTACTTGGCGTGAATATTGAATTTGCCAAAAAAATCATTTTTTTTTTGAAACATAAATTTAGCATTTTCATATTATTAGTATATATATCTTTTTTCGTGAAAGAACAGTTTCACGAATAAATTAAATAGGATTTATATCTATTTTATAAGAAAATATAAGTAAAAGGCTAAGAAATAATAAAATCAATAAAAGTTCAAGAGAGAACTTCTAATATCTTTGTAAGAATTCGAGCTTTACCACCCGTACTCTGCAGCAATGTTTTTCCGCATACTAAACATAGAACATCAGTTGCAGCACAACCAAATATTATTTGTTGATTTCCACAATTCAAACATTTCACACGTAGAAATCTGCTTTTAGGGTGAGGAATGAGTTGTCTCGTTTTTGTCTGTTTTCTCATAAGTAATTTACCATATTTTTTTTTTATGAAGTTTCTTGTAATTCAAGTCTTTTTACGCGATACGACTTTGCATATTGTTTCTTACCACATTCAGGACATTCAAGTAAAGGTGTGGTTTTTTTGTTAATTTTCGCGTTTTTATGAAATATTTCTTTTGGAAAGGACCCATACCCTTTTTTCTTTCTCTCCAATCTCCTTCTCCCGTGGTTCATCTTTCTTTCTTTCCCTTTTTTGTATGTTGACACATTATGGACAGTATGTGATCTACAAGTCGGACAGTATCTATTTATTGTTCGGGGGTATTTCAAATTTCAAAGACCTTTCTTTTCTAAATTAAAATAAATAGTTAATTATAAATTTTAAATTTTATGAGTTCTGTTTTCTTAATTTCTTTTTTATGGTAATTTTTTATTAAGGATGGGTTAATCCAAAATAATTTAAATCATATTGACATAATTTTAATAAAAATTAAGTGGAAGAATTTATGTTTAAAGAGAAATTTAAGGAAGGAATAATTAGTGCTAAGCAATTCAATAGAGAAGATATTGAGTATTTGTTAAAAAAAGGTAGAGAAATGCGGGCAATTAAAAATTCGAACATCCTCAACGGTAAAATTTTAGCTACCTTATTTTTTGAGCCATCTACTCGTACTCGTCTAAGTTTTGAATCTGCAATGTATCGATTAGGAGGGAATGTGATTGGATTTCATTCAGGGGAGGTTTCATCCATTAAAAAGGGTGAAAGTCTAGCCGATACTATAAGGACGGTTGAAAACTACTGTGATTGTATTATTATTAGATATTCATTAGAAGGTGCCGCAACGATGGCATCTCGATTTGCAAAAATTCCAATAATTAATGCAGGTTCGGGAAGCGGTGAGCATCCCACGCAAGCTTTATTAGATTTATTAACTATTAAGGAGGAAATTGGTACATTAGACGGATTAAATATTGGTATAATGGGTGATCTTAAATATGGAAGAACTGTTCATTCATTATCAATTTTATTATCTAATTTTGATGTGAATGTCTATTTCATTAGCCCGAAAGAATTAATGATGAGAAAAAGGGAAAAGGAGTTTTTGTATCAACGCCAACTAAAATATAAGGATGTAACCAATTATCGAAATCTATTGGGAATATTGGATGTTCTTTACATGACTCGAATACAAAGAGAACGCTTTGTTGATTTAGAAGAATATGACCGTATAAAAAATTTTTATATATTTAAAAAAACAGATCTTGATGAAACAAAAAATTCATTTAAACTTATGCACCCACTTCCAAGGATCAATGAAATTCCTCCTGAAATTGATGGCTCAGAAAAATCTATATATTTTAGGCAAACTAATTACGGACTTCACATGAGGAAAGCAATTTTAGCAGAATTACTAATAGATTAATCAATATATTGAAAAAGCATTTAATTTAGAATCGGACAAAACTTTTATAATATTTTTTGAGTTGTTATTATCGATATCATAAGAGCACGTGAATTTACATCCCCCTTCAATAATTTTCTCGAATTTTTTAAATAATGAAATTTGTTTAAGTAAGTCTAACTTAGTATCATTTCGAATTATTCCAGAAGAATAATTATTAAATTTTTCTATTTTATTCATACTATTAAGATTTGAACAAAATAAATATTTACTCTGATGAGGTTGACTTAAGAGGAACATCTCATTTTCTTCCTCATTTTTTTCGTTTATTAACTGATTTAAATATGATAAAATTTTCAAAGCAAAAGATTCACTTGTTTCTAATCTGTCAAGCTCTATATTACAATGCCTTTTAATTGCCTCATTTAAACCGAAGAAACTGATTGATTTTAATGATTGTTTAATTAAAGTGTGCATTTTTTCTTCAGTCAAATCAGATATTACTCGTTCTAACTTCCCTGAAGATTTTAAATTTTTACTAATTAATAATTCTTTATATTGGAATAATTCAAAAATAGAATTGATTTTTCCTTGAAGAAGTTCATAAAATAAATCATCGTTTTGATTTGCTTCTAATGAAATTAAATGGAGATTAATAAAAATTTTATCTAGAATCATTTGACTATTTAACAAATTATGGTTTTTTGAGTTCTTAATTTTAACTAAAGTAGAATTCATTAAATGTGAGGAGTTTCTATTATAAAAGATAAGATCACTTTGTGATACTGATGCATTACCTTTTACCATGAATAATTCATTTAAATTAGATAATTTTAAATTAGAATAGTCAAATAATATCAAGGGATTTACACCAAATTCCGGACTGCTTGGATTTCTAGTCAGAGAATTCATAACTAGATTATCAACAAAAAATTGATTTGAAAACAGGTCAGAATTAGATTCATTTTGCTCATAGCTAAATTCTAATGAGAGAGATCTATTTATATTCTGAGATTTTTTATTATTTCTTAAAATTTGAGAAATTAAAATATTAATGTAATAAGTTAATTTTTCTTTTTTACAAACATCAAAAAGAGAAAGGAATCTTTTATTAAATTCTCCTATTAGCAAATCCTCAGATATATAGGGATTAATACGGTTTAAAAAATCTATGAAGTTTAAAATTAGTTTTATTAGATCTTTCGAGTTCTTTATTTTTTTTTCCTTTTTAAGAAGAGTATCAGCATTCAAATAGATGCTTAGTGGTCTAAGACTCCAATAATTTAAATGAGTTAAAAGGATTTCTCCTGACAAATAAAGATCGGCTAGCTTATTGGGTAAGAGATTTAATAACAAAAACTGTTCTGAAGTTTCAGAGCCAAGCTTTTCGATAAAATTTTCTGGATTAATTCTATTATTCTCAAATAGTTTATAAGCTTCATATGGAGGAGTTCCTAATCGAGTTAGTTTATGTCTTACTTGTTCTAGTCCATTTTCTAATAAGATTGCATTGATATACTCTCTCATCAAGGGAGCTGTTAAATATTCGATGTTAATATTGGAAATCCGTTCTTTAACTTCTTGAGCAATTTGACTTGCTAAGTATTTATCTAATTCACCCTCTCTAATTAAATAATCTACAATTTTATTATTGTCAAAAATTTCTTTAGAATATTTTGAGGTGCGAATCATAATCGAATTGTTTTGAACACTCAGAATTTGTTCGATTTTTAGGATGCTAGTTAAAATTTTCTTACCTAATTCTGTTATGGAATAACCGTATTCGTTTGTTGTGATAAGATCGCTTTTTTTTAAGACATTTAAGTGAAAGGAAAGATTTTTCGAATTAGAATTAGTACTTAAAACTCTTTTTTGAAGTATTGAAAATGAAATCGAGTCATTGCAATCATTTAACTTCTTTAAAATATCAATTCTTATCTTTTGACCAAGCGTTTTTAATTGCTGTTCTAAACTCTCTGAGATTTTGTCGGAACTCATATTAAAATTATCAGAATTACTTAAATTATCCTAAAGAATAATAGCTTTATCACTTATATAAAAATTGTGTAAGATTTTATTTTCAGTGAGGAAATCTGATAATATGGAGAAGATACTAGAATGTAGAGGTAAAAATTTTTATAAAAAATTAGAACATATTATCTTGCAGAGACAGCAATTCTCTCAATCTCATCTTTTCTTTTCACTGCTCGAGATTCTTGAGAATTTTTTGAAGCCATAATTAATTCTTGGGCAAGATTTTCTTCAAATGTTTTAAGAGAGTTGCTACTTCTACCAGCGATTGCTTGAACTAAATATTTAAGTGCTAAATCAACTCTTCTTTGGGGTGCTATATCAACGGCAGAAGCATATGATATCCCTCCCATTGCAATACGAGTTGTCTCTTCTCGTGGAGCTGTGTTAGTTATCGCATCAACAAGTACTTGTATAGGATTTTCACCGGTAATATAATCTATTAATGTAAAGGCAGTCTTTAAACTTTTAATTAATTTACTTTTCTTTCCTGATTGATATGAACTTTTATGACCTTTTATTTTTCCGCCTATAAAACCAGGTGACAATAATCTATTTAGTAACCTTTCTGTTACAGAAATATTAGATTTCCAAAAACGTTTATGCTCATGGCGTCCACAACTATGAGGAACGATAATAGGTTTTAAATTAATATAACTTATTAGCGTGTCATCTTTTATGTCAATATCCTTAAATGACCATGTGTTAAATAATTTAATTTCTTTTGTACTTTTACTCAATTTACTTTACCTCAATGGTTTTTCTTTCTTACCACTTATCAATGCCTCCAAGCTCACACCATTGACGCTTACTACTCTCCATCTTACCCCTGGAAGATCCCCAACTGCTCTGCCTTTAGCACCCCCTATACCCTCACAAATAACACGATCATGCTCCTCTATGAAATTCAAAGCACCATCACCAGGTAAGAATGCTGTAATTGATTTCCCATTTTTTTTTAATTGTACTCTAACACATTTTCTGATAGCTGAGTTTGGTTGTTTGCTTTCACGTCCGATTTTCTGTAAAACTATACCCAAAGCTTGCGGAGCTCCTTCAAAGGGATCTGCCTTCTGTTTCAATTTTAGCTTTTTTCTTTTGTATTTTGTTTTAGACCAGCGAAATCTCTTTCTATTTTTCTTCAATTGCCTCGCAGCGTATAAACCTTTTGGTTTTCCGATAATTAACACCGATATTTTTTACATAAAATTAAATAATAATAATTACAAGAATTATTCTTTAAACTTAAAATTTTTGGACTATCGCACTAAGCTTTATCAATTTTTAGTGTTTATAATGACATTATTTACTTCAAAGTGTCTAATAACTAATTCTTTAATCTTTTTTATCATGCTTCCATCTTTTCCAATAGCCTTTCCACGATCTTGAGGTCTAACCGATATAATTACCGTTTTCTTTCCGATTTTATTCTCTTTTACTTCAATACTTTGTACTTTGATTGAATTTTTAGTTGTATTTAAGATAAATTGAATGAATTCATCAATGTCATCAGAAAAAGGGATAACATCAATCTTCTTTTGTAGTTTTGCCATTAAATCTTTAACATGTTCCCCTGCTTTTCCAATCGCCTTTCCAACATCTTGCTTTTTTACAAGAAAGATTATTACTTCCGATGAGTTTTCGGGTGATTTAAAAACTAAACAATCCTTAATTATTGCTCCAGATATGTTATTAAATAGGGAAATAAGTTCCATTGATTCTCTATCAATCTTTATATTCTTCTTTATCATATTCTATATTACCAGTTTGAATTTACTTGCTTGTAGCTTTCAATGATAATAAGTCTGAATCACCTTGATCTTCAATACCTATCACACTTATCATGTATGGCTTAGCACATACTAGTCCAAGATCCCAACTTGAGCCTTTATATCTATATATAAATAGTTGATTCTTTATTAATGAATTATAATAATTCAGTTGATTTTCTAAATCTTGAGAACAGTTGTTCGCTATTATTAGCATTTTAAATGGATTTTGTCTAAGACTTCTTAACACTCGCTTTTTACCATATATAATTGAGCCAGTCTTATATGCCACTTTAATATTGGTATCAATATCAAATTCTTTAACTTTCTTACGAGAGTAATCATCAGTATCAATAGCTGTTTTGCTCTTCTTTTTCTTTGCCATTTATAGCCAGCCTTTTCTTTAATAATAAAAGAAAATTTATCATTCTTTTAATTTTTTATGCTATTTCTTCTTAATGAATGTTTCTAAAATACCTTGGTTATGAATTATTGTCAAATAATTTTTGATAAAATTAACTTAAAAGGATTATCCCTTCAATTCCTTTAATATCTTCAGGTTTGCGTCAAGATCAAACATGATTTTAGTACGACCTGTACCAATCGGACTTAGCTGACCTATAATTACATTTTCGGGAATTCCTAACAATCTTTCCTCTTCACCATAAAGCCCGGCATCAAGTAATTGATTTACAGTAACTTCAAATGCTGCTCGAGCAAAGACGCTTGATTTAGATCCTGAAATTCCATGTCTACCAATAGATTGAATCGTGCCAGTAAAACACATTAAATCTGATAAAATTAATAGATGCCTCAAATCAACATCTAAACCTTGCTGTTCTAGAACCTTTTGTGCCTCTCTTATAATCATATTCCTAGCAGCTTCTATTCCATATAACTTTTCTACTTCATGGATATGATTTGAAACAGTTCTTGATGCATCTACACCTTCAATTTGTACCGCTCCTTGAAGATTAGTTCCTTCTGTCTTTATTACCCATTCTTTATTACTATCTGAAGGTGTTATTAATCCTCTTTTAACACCTCTAATCCCTTTTACAACCTTTTTAAGAATTTTTTCTCTCATTTTCTGTAAGACTTGTAAATCTTCAATCCCAGGGTTGATAATAATGGAATTTCCCTCTCTTTTAATAGTTCCCTTTTTCTTATACCTCTTTAATATTTCGGGGATCTCATCTATATCAATCCCTTTTTTTTCACAAATTTCAGGAATTAAATTTATAATTATGTTCCAATCTACAAAATCTAAATCAACATCATGAGTAATTTGTTCGATCCTAATTTGTTCAATACGATTATGAACACTAATTGCTGTTTCTTCAGATTCGCCATAACCTTTTTCTAAATATACTTCCATTTGAGGGGTTGATGGAAATCTTCTCGCATCAACAATTTCTATAAGACGTGGAAGCCCTTGAGTTACGGAGAACTCTTCTACACCAGCATAATGGAATGTTCTCAAAGTCATTTGAGTTCCCGGTTCTCCAATGCTTTGTGCAGCTACCGTACCAACGGGCTCACTAGTTTCCACGATTGCATTAGTATAATTAATAAAGATTTTATTTAATAGGTATTCAAGTTGTTCCTCTTCTAAATCTTCATCCTTTACCTTTTCTCTGATTTTTCCTATTAAATCTACGGGGATACCATCTTCTTCTAATAAATTTAATTTTACTTCTAAACTTTTTGGGGTTACTTTTACCATCTTATTAACCTCTTTATATTTGAATTATTTAACTTAATTTTTCTTTTTTCCACTCTTCATAACCTTTTGTTTCCTTTCCATGCCAAATAGCATTTTTTCCAGTTTCTTCTTTGTAATGTTGTTGCAATGTCTCATCATCTAAACTTTCAGTTGGTTTTTTTTGTTTTTCCTTCTCAGGTTTTTTCTTAGGTGCTGCTTTTGTTTTAGAAGCAGGCTTTTTCTTAGGTGCTGCTTTTGTTTTAGAAGCAGGCTTTTTCTTAGGTGCTGCTTTTGTTTTAGAAGCAGGCTTTTTCTTAGGTGCCGCTTTTGTTTTAGAAGCAGGTTTTTTCTTGGGTGCCGCTTTTGTTTTAGGAGCAGGCTTTTTCTTTGGTGCAGTTTTTGTTTTAGGAGATTCTTTAAGTTCCTCTTTAATTTCATCCACATTAAGAGCCTTTGCTTTAAGTAATAACACATCTAAGTTAACCGCATTTCCGTGATCTGTATGCATAGGATCAATACCATCATCACCATAACTAAATTGTATGATATTTTTATCTGAATTTCGTACAGTTCCATCGTTTTCAATTACCATATCTTGTAGAGCATTTACGAGTCTTCGTTGCATATATCCACTTGTAGAAGTTCTGACCGCCGTGTCAACCAAACCTTCTCGGCCACCCATAGCATGAAAGAAAAATTCTACAGGTTTTAGACCATTTCGGTAAGAAGATGTTACAAAACCACGAGATTTAGGACTGAGGTCATCAATTTTAAAATGAGGGAGTGTCCTTTGACTATACCCTCTGTTAATTCTCTCTCCTCTAATTGCTTGTTGACCAACTACAGCAGACATTTGGCCTAAATTCAAGATATTTCCTCGGGCACCCGATTTTGTCATTATTACGGAGTGTGCCTCATCTCCAATATAATGGGCAGCAGTTTCTTCAGCATTTTTACGAGCTTCAGCTAAAACTTGCCTTATTCTTAATTCTAACGTTTCTCTCATTGATCGCCCGGGTGCTCTTTTCAATATAGTTGTATCATTTTCATCAAATGCTTTTATTAACTTAAAGGACTCAAGATTCGCTTGATTTAGTATTTCTTGAATGTGTTCGAACTCTTCTCCTTTAACATAAACTTCATCTAAGCCCATAGTCATTCCATTTTGTCGTATTACATATAAGAGCATTCTTGTAGAATTATCTAAAAATTGTCTACCTCTTGCATTTCCGTGATCTTTAATAATTCTTTGTAGTATGCTATTTGATTGCATTGTTCCATATGAATTTTCATCAATAGTTCCAGAGATTAATTCTCCGTTTTTAATTGTTACATAAGCATCATAAGCACAGGCCTCCTCTTCACAGACATCACATTTCTTACAAAATTTTGACTTTACTCTTATATTTAGATCGTCTGGAAAAAGGGTACTAAATATTTGTTTGCCTGAATACATAGGTTCGGGATCTTTTACAACTGGAACTAAATGATCTAAAATAAAATTGGGATTATTCTCAAAAATTCCTCCCATATATAATAGTTTTTGAGTGTCTTTTACATTATATAATGAACCTATGCTTGTGAATTGGAACACACTTGAAATAAAGTCATGAATCCCACCTAAAATAGGACCACCAAATCGAGGAGATAAAATATGTTCCTGAACTTTCAATAATAATTCCGCTTCGGTTCTAGCCTCTTCGCTTTGCGGGACATGTAAATTCATCTCATCTCCATCAAAATCAGCATTATAGGGCGGGCATACTGTTAAATTTAGTCTAAAAGTCTTTCCATCCATAATTTTTACTTCATGAGCCATAATTGACATCCGGTGGAGTGAAGGTTGCCGATTAAATAAAACTAAATCTCCATTGTCTAAATGTCTTTCAACGGTAAACCCTGGAGCAAGCATATCTGCTATTATTCTTCGGTTTTTTACATAGCGAAGGTCAATTCTCCTCCGATCGTTCCTAATTATGTAATTCGCACCGGGATGTCTGTTTGGACCATTTAATATTAATTGTTTCATTTCTTCAATATTCCAATCATTTATATTAGTCGGAATAGTTAAAATCTTTGCTACAGCTTGGGGTACTCCTACTTCATTAATACTAATATAAGGATTAGGAGATATAACACTTCTTGCGGAAAAATCAACTCTTTTTCCGCTTAAATTGCTTCTAAATCGACCTTCTTTACCCTTAAGTCTTTGTGTTAATGTTCTTAAAGCCCGACCTGATCGATGTCTGGCTGGAGGGATACCTGAAACTTGATTATCAAAATAAGTAGTAATATGATATTGTAATAATTCCCATAAATCTTCAACAATTAAATGGGGCGCACCAGCGTCTATATTTTCTCTTAAACGCTGATTAATTCGAATAACATCGACTAATTTATGGGTTAAATCATCTTCAGAACGAATACCACTATCCAATGTGATTGAAGGTCTAGCACATACAGGAGGTATAGGTAAAACTGTAAATATTACCCATTCAAGTCGTGCATTTTCTGGAGAAATACCTAAAATTCTAAGATCTAAATCATTAATTTTTTTTAAACGCTCCATAATCTCTATTGGTGTTAGCCTTCTAGAACCCTTGTGTTCTTCTTCTTCATAGAATGTGGTGGGTTTTTCAATAATTATTTTCTTTTTTGTTGCTCCACAATATGGACAAATTTTAGTTTTTCTCGCTTTTTTGAAGATTATTTTTGAAAAGTCCTCATCTCCTTCAAAAAAGATTATTTTTTGTTTTTTTTGTTCCTCCTGAAGTTCCTCTTTTTCGGTTTCAGTAAGCATCAATTTTGAACATTCTGGACAGATACTACGGAGTACTTTTAATACTTTTTTACTATACCCCACATGGATCACAGGACGCGCTAATTCAATGTGTCCAAAATGACCCATACAGTTACTTACCAGATTTCCACAAGTTTGACATCTTTGACCCGGTTCTATTGTTCCAAGTCGCTGATCCATCAATCCACTGGGAATAGGCAGGCCATCCTCGTCATATGTATCTGCAGTAATTATACGGGCAGCGGACATTTTTCTAATCTCATCCGGACTTAATAATCCGAACTTGATTTTTTCAACCATTTTATTTCGGGAAAATGAATAACTCATATGAAATAACTTCCTCTATCATAATTTTGAAATATAAGAATTATAAAAAAAATAAGTTAACAAATCTTGCACTATGATGTTATCAACACATGAAATGATAAAAATTTTATGTTTTTACAGCTAAAATCTATCTTTCTACTTATTTTCTAAAAGAGTTTTATTTTTTATTATCTTATGTTTATTAGTAGCTATTATCACAACAAAATGAAGTAACTGAATTAACAATGGTAAATTATACAGATATTTTAGCGGCAAATGACCGAATTAAAGGTTTTGTTAACAAAACTCCAGTAATGAAATCAAGAACTTTGGATAACATGTTAAATGCTGAAATCTTTCTAAAGTGCGAGAACTTTCAACGCATTGGTGCATTTAAGATGCGAGGTGCATTAAATGCCATTTCATTACTTTCAGATGAGCAAAAATCAAAAGGAGTTATTACCCACTCGAGTGGTAATCATGCTCAAGCAGTTGCTTTAGCAGCGAAATTATCAGGTATAAAAGCTACGATCGTGATGCCCAAAACATCTCCTCAGGTGAAAATAAATGCAACCAGAGATACTTACGGAGCACATGTGGTAATGTGTGAACCTACTTTAGATTCTCGACATAAAACTACGGAGGAGTTAATAAAAAAAAATGGCTATACCTTAGTCCACCCCTATGATAATGATAATGTTATTGCAGGGGCAGGAACAGCAGCTTATGAACTACTCAGAGAAGTTAATGGAATTGAGACTATTTTTAGTCCTGTAGGGGGAGGTGGATTATTAAGTGGTACAGCTTTAGCATCTAAAGGTTTTAATTCTAACATTAAGGTATATGGAGTAGAACCGAATATAGTTGATGATGCATTCCGTTCATTTAAGTCAGGAAATGTTGAGAAGAATTATGATGCAAAATCTATCGCTGATGGGTTGTTAACAACACTATGTGAAAGGACTTTAAATATAATAAAACAAAATGTAGATGAGATAATCACTGTATCTGACCAAGAGATTTTAAATGCTATGAGATTTATCTGGGAGAGAATGAAAATTGTAGTTGAGCCATCTGGGGCTTGTTCCCTAGCTGGTGTCTTATCCAAACAAATTCCAATTACCAATAAAAAGGTAGGGGTTATAATCAGTGGTGGGAACATAGATCTAAATGAATTTTTTAATTTACTTCAAAATAAAATTAAATAGAATGATTACGTATGAAAGTTGGTTATATACAAAATTCTCCAGTTTTCGGAGAAAAAGATAGTAATTTTGCTCAAATTGAAGAGCTAATAAAAAATGTTAAAGCCGATCTAATAGTTTTACCAGAGCTTTTTGCTACAGGTTATACTTTTATATCAAAGGAAGAAGCCATAAATATGGCAGAAGATGGCAATGGTATAACTTCACAATTTTTACAAAAAATTTCTCAAAAAACTAATGCAATTGTTGTTGGAGGATTTGTTGAAAAAGAAGGACCTAAAACCTTTAATTCTGCTATGATAGTAAGTGGAAATGAAGTTATTGGTATATATCGTAAAATCCATCTTTACTATAAGGAAAATTTATGGTTTTCTCCTGGAGATCAACCATTTAAAATTCATGAAATCAATGGTGTAAAAATAGGTATGATGATTTGTTTTGATTGGATTTTTCCAGAATCTGTAAGATCCCTCGCGATTTTAGGGGCAGATATAATAGCACATCCAGCAAATTTAGTCCTCCCTTACTGCCAAAATGCAATGATTACTCGCTGTCTTGAAAATCGAGTCTTTTCCATTACTGCCAACCGTATTGGAACAGAAAATCGGGGAGAAGATAATTTTACTTTTACAGGGGGAAGTCAAATAACATCAACCAGAGGTGAAGTTCTATCTTCCGCTCCAGAAAAAGAAATTTATTCAGATTTTATGGATATAAACATAAATCAAGCACATGATAAGGCCTTAAACAATTATAACGATATAATTAACGATCGTAGACCAAAACTATATAAATTTTAAAGCCCTTGATAAGGAAGCTTCATAAAAAAAATATAATTTTTATAAAACGCATATTTTCAATCTTAAACTTATAAATATCACTTTTTATCAAGTTATTTTAAAAATATTTAATTTACTAGTAAAATTTACTAATTCATAATGAATAAACTTAATATCTTCAAATTTAAACTAGTTAACTTCATAATTCAAATCTCTATTTTAAGTTTATTCGTATATATCTTTGAATATAAATACACGATCAATTTTGATAAAGGAATTTCAAAAGAGAGACAAGTTATTATTCAATTTCTCGCAAATTATATAATGTTTAATGCAAATGATACAGATGGAATTTTATTTATTTATTTCTCGTGGTTTATTGTTTGCTTAATTCCCATTTTAAGCTTTAATGATTATAAAAAAGCTTACTCACTAAATTTAACTACATTCTTCTTCCCAAATTATTTTTTCTACATATTTTTATTTAGATATTCACCAAATTATTATCATTCCAATTTCCAAATCTTTATCACTCAAACTATTATCCAGGGGATTTTTATAGTATTATATTCAATTGGACTCTCACTTTTTTTGATGAAAATTAGAAAGCTTAGTAATAAAACTCAATTGGAAAATTTACGAATAATAGAAGAGAAAAATACTACAACATGCCCTAACTGTGGAACTCAATTTAATTCAATTCCTCAGTATTGTTATAATTGTTTAAAAGAATTAACAACGGAGAATTTTATTGATGAATGAAGAAAACAAGATTATATCATTAGATTTCTTATTTAAACCTAGAAATATTGCTATGTTTGTAGCTAAGCAAGCTTTTTCTTTTTTTATAGAAGGATTATTAGCACAAGGATTTAACACAGATAATTTATATTTAATTTCACCATCCGAAGAAAAAGTTTTAGGAATTAAATGTTATAAATCCATTAATGACATACCTAGTGATACAATAGATTTACTAATCCTGACTGTTACCAGAAATGAACTTATTAAATCTTTAAGAAATATTTTGGACACAAAACAAGTTAATTTTATTCATTTTTTTGGAGCTCGTACAGGGGAATACGATGATATTGGACTTAAAATCGAAGATCAGTTAAATGATATACTTAGAAAAGAATATCCTAATACAAAAGCAATTGGTCCGAATTGTATGGGAGTTTATTGCCCTATGCATAATTCGTACAGTGCAGATTTTCCATCAGAAAAGGGATTTATAGCATTAACTTTTCATTCTGGAGATCTACATTCTAGGGTGATAAGATATGGCCTTTCGAGATATAATTTAAAATTTTCAAAAGGGGGGAGTATCGGAAACTGCGTGAGTTTACAAGTATCAGATTTTCTTAAATACTTTAATCAAGACGAAGAAACCGAAATAATAGCCTTATATTACGAAGGATTTTCTCGTTACCAGAAATTGGAGGGAAGAGAATTATTCAAAATATTGAAAGATATGAGAAAACCTGTTTTATTTTTAAGAGGCGGAAAATCTAATAGAGGTAAAACCGCCGTCTTAACCCATACAGGGTCATTGGGATCAGATGAGAAGATATGGCAAGGCGTATATAAGCAAACTCCATTAATTGAGGTCGGAAGCTCAATAGATGAAATGATTGATTACTTATTTTTCTTTAATAATTTTTATAAGAAAATTCGAGGGGCTTCATTACAAGAACAAGTTAATATATATCCAAAAGGAAAAAATGCTTTAGTTATTATATGGTCCGGAGGTATTGGAATTATTGATACAGATACTCTATCAGAATTTGGATTAAATATGCCATTGTTCGATGGTGAAACAAAAGAAAGATTACAAAACGTATATAATATAAAAGTTGGATCCCTTTCTAATCCTCTCGATTTACCTTGGATCATGCACAGAAGACCTGATGAGTACGTTGCTTTAAGTAAAGCAGCAATTTCAGAAAATATCGATCTTGTAATAATGCATACGGATGCTCGACGCCGTGATAAGAAAAGTTTTGATCTCATGTACGATACATTTAAAATAATTAGGGATTATGTAGAGTCATTAAATAAAATAATGATCCTTATTTTACCTAACACTCCCACCAGCGGTAGGAAAAGGTATTATCAGAGGTTAATTAAAGATGGTTTCTTGGTGTATTCAGATTTAAGAAATGGCCTAAAAGCATTTTTAGCCTTTTATAATCATGGTATGAAGTTAAGAAAGATGCTAGATACCGAATAAAAGAATTAAAAATTGGATGAAAAAATGACAGATAAAGAAAATAAACCTAAATTTTTAGACGCGTTGTTTAAACCTAGAACTATTGGAATTTATGGGGCTAGTGAGAGATCTAGGCATTTTGTGGGGGGTATCAAAAATCAAGGATTTGACCAAGAAAAACTTTATCTAATCAATCCAAAAAGAGAGGAATTGTTTGATTTAAAGGTATATAAAACACTTTCAGATGTTCCAGAAGAAGAAATTGACCATCTTATAATAACGCTTGGAAGAGACAGATTACTCACCAGTTTAGAGGATATTTTTTCTCGTAAGAAAATTAATACAATACACATTTTTGCGGGAAGCTTAGGCGAATTTGATGAAGAAGGAGTTAAAATTGAAACTGAAATAAGAAAAATGCTTGATAGGGAAGATATTAATACAAGATTAGTTGGACCGAATTGTATGGGTGTGTACGCACCTGGTTATTGCGCTTACATGAAATATTTTCCCCCAGAACTGGGAAATATCGCTTTAATTTTTCAGTCGGGTGACTTACATACAAGATTTATTAAATTTGGAGACTTAAGATATGGATTAAGATTTTCAAGGGGAGTTAGTATAGGTAACACTATAGATATCCAAATCTCTGATGTATTACAATATCTAAATAACGAGGAAGATACAGATATAATCGGAGTATATTTCGAAGGATTTTCAAATTATCATCCAAAGGAAGGAAGGAAATTATTTCAAATTTTAAAAACTATGAAGAAGCCTGTCTTGTTTATGAGAGGAGGAGAAACTGAAAGAGGTCAAGCAGCAGTTTTAACCCATACAGGAACATTGGGAACCAAACAGAAAATATGGGATGCGGTATATAAACAATCGCCGATTATTAAAGTACCTAGTTCTCTAGAATCACTTTTAGATTATACATATTTGTTTTATATGTATATTAATAAGTTTAAAAAGCAGGGTAAAAAATTTGAGGAAATCTTATATCCAAAAGGAAAAAATTCACTAGTAATCCTATGGTCTGGTGGTTTTGGAATATTAGCAACTGATGTTCTGATTAAGTTGGGACTAAATGTGCCAAATTTTGATGGAGAAATCGCTGAGAAATTACGCAGAATATACTCTATTAAAGTAGGAAGCTTATCAAATCCATTAGATATGCCATATATAGAAATGAGAAAAGAATATTTAGAAATAGTCAAAGCTGCAATATCAGAAGATATAGATCTTATCATAATGCAGACTGATACAGCCTCAAACTTACAATCCGAGAACAGAATTGGGCTATATGCTAACCTACTAAAAATAAAAGAATTTGTGGATTCTCAAAATAAAGTATTGATTTTGATTCTTTATGAATATCCCGATGAAAATAGGAAGAAATATTACGATATGCTTACTAATGATGGATTTATTGTGTATCCTTCAATTCCAAGAGCTGTAGAAGCATATTTGACCCTCTATGAGTACGGTAGGAAAAGAAATACATTTAAAATTTTGAACAAATCTTAATGAAAATCTCTTTTTCTATTATACATTCTTATCAAAAAAGATCTAAAATTCTAAAGATAATGAATAATTCACTTTTTTACTATGAATAATGAGAGCCCAATTTCTTTAGATTACTTATTCAAACCTCAAACTGTAGCTATGCTTGGAGCAAGTGAAAGATTCGAATATTTTTTTATTGGATTAAAACAACAAAATTTTGACCATAGCAATTTATATTTAATTAATCCGCGAAAAGAAGAAGTTTTTGGAATGAAGTGCTATAAATCTGTAAGCGAACTTCCGGTAGACACTATAGATCATCTAATAATAGCTATAGGTAGAGGAAGAATAATCCAGAGTTTAAAAGATATGTTAACTCAGAAAAAGATTCGCACAATTCACATATTTACAGCAGGATTGGGTGAATCTGATGAAGAGGGGTTAGTAATTGAAAAAGAACTTTATGACATTATAAATGGTGATGGCGTTAAAACAAGATTTCTCGGGCCGAATTGTATGGGAGTTTATTCAATCCCGGGACATTTATCTTATGAGGAAGATCTACCAACGGAACCGGGGAATATTTCCCTTGTTTTTCAATCAGGAGATCTCCATTCTCAAGTTCTCCGAGTTGCTCACAACCGATTTGATCTTAATTTTTCAAAAGGTGTAAGTTGTGGAAATTGTTTAGACTTACAAATTTCCGACTTTTTACATTATTATGAGAGAGATAAGGAAACGGATATAATTGGTGTATATTTTGAAGGTTTTTCAAAATATCATAAAAAAGAGGGAAAAATACTCTTGAATACATTAAAAACTATGAAAAAACCCGTATTGTTTATTAATGGAGGAAGTACAGATAGATCTCAGAAAGCAGCTCTATCACATACTGGTTCGATTGGTACAAATCAAAATATTTGGAAAGGAATTGTTAAACAAACACCGGTTATTAATGTTCCAACATCTCTTGATGATATGGTTGATTATCTCTATATATTTGATAAAATAATTAAAAGATATAAAGATAAGAATGAAATAGTAATTTATCCAAAAGGAAAAAATGCTCTATTGGTTCTTTGGTCTGGTGGATTTGGAATAATAGATACAAACACATTAACAGAAATTGGATTAAAAGTACCCTATTTCGAGGGAGAGGTATTGGAAAAGTTAATGAAAATACATCCAATCGTTTTAGGAAGTGTAAAGAATCCATTAGACCTCCCATGGATATCAGGAACCAAAGAGTATGTTGATCTGGCAAAAGTTGCGATTGCTGAAGGCAATATTGATGTAGTAATGATTGAGACGGGGACATCAGATGATTATGCACAGTCTGAATTTTTTAAACGCCATGTAGATAATATAATACAAATAAAAGACTTTACAGAATCGTTGAATAAGATCTTCCTCTTAATTTTACCGAACTATCGAAGTAAAGTTAGAGAAAGGTTTTTTGATATGTTGAGTAAAGAAGGATTCATCACTTTTCCATCTGTTAGAAGGGCAGGTAAGGCGTTCCTAGCGCTTCATGAATATGGAAGGAAAATAAAACGTTTTAATAATATATGATACAAAATCTTAAGGTCTAATTGTGACCATGTCATTATATGACAGATTTATCAGAGATTAAAACCTGATTTTTTTTCTTTCTTTATCAACTCCAAGAAATTTCATTTATTATTAAAAATTCATTAATATGCTTTAGAGCATGATTTTCTAATAATTCTTCGGGGTGTTTAAATATAAAAGGTTTAAAATTACTATTTCATAAATATGGCTGTCGCTAAACCAAAAAAAATCGTTAAAACAGACGAGATAAATGTACCTATTCCAATACGATTTTTTTGCCCTGTCTGTAAAACGTCAAAAAAATTAAAAATTGCTAAATCAGTAATAAATCAATCGGGGCAATTGACAACTATATCTATACCTAAAAATAAAGTCTGTGAACATCACTTTCAAGCTTTTGTTGATGCAAATTTCCTTGTTCGAGGATATCAAAGGGTAGATTTTGAATTTTCTGACGATATAATAAAAGAAAAAGAAGACCCTTTTACAAATCTTCGAGAAAATGATAAAAAAATTTTTAATGAAATTAATTTCCAAGGGAATCACGTGGAATATGATCCCCAAGAAACTCAAAAAAACGATGAAGACAATCAAAATAAAAATGAAGACACTCTAGAAAAAGAAGAACCTCAACAATTAAAGCGAGAGGAGCAAAGTGAAGAGAGCCCAAAAAGAAAAGAGATGACACTAGAAGAGATATATGACGAATTTTGGGAGTTTATTGATGACAATAACCATGAATTTAGAGAATTCGTCATTAAAGATCCAAGAAGAGGTACAATTGCATGATATTAGATATAATCTCTAAAACAAATTTAGATCCTATTATTAACTTAAACTGTGCGTTTTACGAAAAATGTACTCTGCCTAAAAAGAACTTTTTATGCAATAAGTTCCCAGAGTTTACTATATGTCCTGAATATCAGGCAAACAAAGTTAAACTAAATTATTAATAACTTACTTCTAAAATAAAAGCATAATTAAAAAAAAAAGAAAAAGATTTTAAAATTAAATACGAAAATTGTACTTCACAGCTTAAATTAAGCTGATGGCAATTTTCATATCTGCTTGAGTTACTTTCTTTCTTCCGGAGTGTTTCGCAATATCAAGAGCGCAGCCAGTTAAAGTTTTTGCATATTCTTCAAGATAATCCATTAATTTATCAACTGCGGCTCTACTTACGATTTCTGCTCCGGCTTTTTTCATTAAAGCCCGTAAAGGACTCCATGCGAATGCAGCCATTTTTTTTTCCTCCACTAATATTTATTTTGATGGTTAATATTAAGTTTTTAAAACTCGAACTTAATTATATTAAAATTGGTATTACTGATATATAAATATGTTGGTTGATCAAGGTAAATCTGATTAATTTGTTCAACTGTTTTTGGTCGACAAAAAAAATTATCAAAGATAAAATATAAATTTTTTAATAGTGAAATTCACTTGGTGATCTGAAATAAGGTTGCATATATTTTGATCGGTTCATGATCTGAAGGTAGTAACTTCAAATAGACGGGAGGAAATCTATTAGCGTAAATATATACATTAATGAGGTAGCAAAAAGAGATCACAATTTATCACTATATGTTTGAGAGGGTTTCTTCTTATTGGCTACATTTTCTATAATTTATTTTTTTTTTTATGAACGTCTTTTTCTAGTATGAATAACTATAAATAATTTTTAAATTAATTATTTAATATTTAGAGCAAATTGTTAGTGTCTTATTGTGTATGATGTAATTATTTCGGGAGCTGGTCCAGCAGGTTCGAAGTGTGCTGAAGTTATAGCTAAAAGGGGTTATAATGTTGCGTTAATTGAAAGAGATATTAGTTTTCGAAAGCCATGTGGCGGGGGAATACCAAGAAGTAGTATATACAAGTATTATCCGCAATTAAAAAAAATAGATTTTGTTAAAAAAAATTATATTGCCATGTTTTCTGCGGATGGGCATAAACTCGAGCATACTTTTGAAGAAACAGAGGTTAGTCCAATTGTGGTTGATAGGTTAGAATTTGATAATTTGATCAGAAATGTAGCGGTGGATGCTGGAGCTGAGCTTTTTGATAAAAACACTTCATATGATTTTTTATATAAAGATCAAAGAAGAGTTGGAATTAAGACACGTACTCCATCGGGAACGAAGGAATACTTATCAAAATTAATTATTATTGCTGATGGGATGAGTTCCAAATTAGCGATTAAATCGGGATTAAGGTCAAAATGGACTCCTATAGATATAGGCATAGGGAAAGCAGAGATTTTAGAAGGCCAAAATAACTTAAACGAGAAAGGGATATACTTTTTTTTTAAGGAATATGGCTATGGTTGGATATTTCCCATAGATAAACAAAAATTTAATGTTGGTTCAATTACTTATTATGAAAATAATTTAAAATATAATGTAAGTAAGTTATTTAATGAATTCCTCCAAGAGTTGCGTGATAAATACTTTTTGTTAGAAAGGGATTATAAAATAATATGGTCTGGGTCATATCCAGAACCTGCTACTGGGGTTTTAGAGAAAAGTCTATATGATGATAACCTTATTTTAATAGGGGATGCTGCTGGATTCACAGCTCCCATCAGTGGAGAAGGGATTCATGCTGCAATTGTATCTGGTCAAGTAGCGGGTGAAACTTCGATAAATGCCTTAAAAAGAGAAGATTTTACAGCAAAGTCTCTTAAAGAATTCAAACAACATCCAAAAATCAAAACTATTATTAGAACGTTTAAATTTCAACGTAAATTTGTAAATTTCTTCTACGAAAATGAAGGAGAAAACCTTAATAGGACCTTTAAGATAGCCGAAGAGAGTGAAGATTTTAAACAGAATGTAATAAATACGTTTATTTTCGGTCAGGCTCCGCCTAAGGATTTTATCTCAATAATAAAAAATAAAAATTAAATTTGATTAAACAAAACAAATTAACAACATTTATCCAATTGTGATTTTCATGTATGATGTAGTAATTTCAGGAGCGGGTCCCGCAGGTTCCAGATGTGCTGAAGTATTAGCTAAAAATGGTTTTAAAGTTGCTTTAATCGAGAGGGATATTAATTGGAGAAAACCCTGCGGTGGTGGTGTGAGTGCTCGAATCATGGCTAAATATTATCCCCAGATAAGAAAATTGGATCCTGTAATAAAAACGGGTGCATTCATGTTTTCTGCCGATTATCATAAATTAGAATACAATTGGAAAGGTCCTGGTGAAGAGTCTATAGTAATGGACCGATTAGAAATGGATAATTTAATCAGGGGAGTTGCTGTCGAAGCAGGGGCAGAATTATTTGATAAAAACCTTTCATTTGATTTTGTAGTAAAAGTCCAAAAAAAAATTGGTATTAAAACCAAAACTCCCACAGGAATAAAAGAATATCTAGGAAAAATTATAATTATTGCCGATGGAATGAGTTCAAAACTAGCAGTGAGATCAGGTTTGAGAGAGCGTTGGAAAGTAGAGAATATTGGGTTAGCTAAATGTTCGATAATTGAAGGTAAAACAGATTTCGACGAGAAAAAGCTTTATCTTTATTTTAGAGCATATAAAGGATATGGATGGGTTTTTCCTATTGATAGTAAACGGGTTAATATTGGGTGCGGTACTTTTGCAGAAGATAATATCAACTATAATTTAAACCAGATTTATGAAGAATTTGTAAACCATCCGAATATTAAACAGCATTTTTCAGCCACTGATTATAAAACTATTTGGACAGGATCATTTCCGCTTGCTGCTAAAGGGATATTAGAAAAAAGCATGTTTGGAGAGAATATAATGATTATTGGTGATGCTGCCGGATTTGTATCTCCTATTAGTGGAGAGGGTATACATCCAAGTATAGTATCCGGGCAAGTAGCTGCTGAAACAGCAATCAAAGCTTTAAATGAGGATAATATTTCTAAGAAGACCCTAAAATTATACAAGCAACATCCTAGTATTAAGAAAATAATTAGAAACTTCAAATTAAAACGTTCCTTAGTAGAGTTCTTTTATGAAAATAAGGGAAAAAATCTCGATATAATGTTCAAGTTAGCAGAAATTGATAATGACTTCAGAAATCAAGTGATTAATATGTTTTTCTTCAGCGCAGCTCCATCAAAAGAATTTTTTGAAAAGATTCGAACTTCGAAATTGTAATAAATTTTATTAACTGTTTAAGATCCAACTTTTATTGTCAATTTCAATTATTTTTTTTCGTTCTACGAGATCATTAATATGACTCATTATCATATTGCGCTCTAAGAAAGAAGTAAAGCTTTTATGGCTTAATAAAGGGTCGTCATCCAATTGATTCGTCTGATCTTCCTCATATATAAGTCCTTTATACATTAACTCATCTACACTCTTAGGTTTATTATCGTCTAAGATAGTTAGGAGTTTATGGTCAATATCATCTAATTTTCTTATAATATTGTTAAAAATTTCAGGATTTCTTTCGAAAATAATAGGACCGTGACTGCTTGCAATTATAAAATCATCATTAAGATAAATTTTTTCAAGTTTTTTAACGGATTCTTTTATATCTTTTAGAGTTGAATATGTATATCCATACCAAGCGCCTCTTTGTGTTAAACCTATATCAGAAGCAAATAATATTTTTCTTTTATTTTCTTTTGTATCTTCGATTATAAATGCTGTATGGCCTGGTGAATGACCTGGGACATGAATTGTTTTTATTTTAACATCATCATATGCGAATTCTACTCCAGGAGTAAATCCTATCACAGAATTTAATTCCTTATATTTTAATGACTCAAATGATATATTCCGGTATAGTTCACCTAATCCAGATTCGTTTAGACCTGTTTCTTCAAGAAATATGTTAAAATTTGTTAAATATTTATTTTCTGGAAAAGGGCAATAGATTTTAATATTCGAATTAAGTTCTTCAAAAAAATGAAGATTATAAGTGTGATCTAAATGCATATGGGAGACAAAATAAGAATCTATTTTGTTTCTAAGGAGCCCTTTAACTTCCTTTTCCAAATAACAATTACAATCAATTAAAATGTCTCCCGAAATATTATTTTTTATTAAGATTCCCCCACACTTAAACCAAAATTTAAAATCTGAATAGACAAGAAAGATTCCATCTACAATTTTTTTTTGTTTGAGCATTAGAGAATGAAAAATTTTTAATTAAAATAAGGTTTACTCCGCCAATGAGATTATCAATAATAAATTATATGGAAATGAATAAGGTTTTAAAAAAGATTAAATTTTTAAGAATATGAATGCTCCTTTAGAAAAACGCTCCTTTAACAAATTTTTTCATGTTCCTTTTTCTTATGTTAAAATTAATGACGAATTTTGGTCCAATAGACAAAGTATTAATCGAAATGTTTCACTCAATTTGATTTATCAAAAACTTGAAGAAGATTTTCATATAGATAACTTTCGAGTGGCTTCGGGGATAAAAAAGGGAATCCAGAAAGGTGATTTCTATTTTGATTCAGATTTATATAAATGGCTTGAAGGAGCGTGCTATTATTTACATTTGGAGAATGATGGAGAGTTACAAAAGAAAGTTAATATTATTGTTGAATTAATTGAAAAATCTCAGTTAAAAGATGGATATATAAACACATTTTATTCTACTAAGTTCGTTGAAAGACGATTCACAAATTTGCTCGAACTTCATGAGTTATATTGTGCTGGGCATCTTATCGAGGCAGCAATAGCTCATTACAATGCAACGGATGATAAAAAATTATCGAAAGTTGCTGAAAAATTTGCTAATTTAATAGTTAGAAAAATATTGGTAGAGGAGAGAAAAGAAACCTCTGGACATCCAGAAATCGAATTGGCGTTATTTAAATTAAGTAATTTATACAAGAGTAAAAAATATATTGAACTTGCTAAGTATCTTATAGATATGAGAGGAAAGATTCCTCATTTTAAGCTATATGCGATACGAGAATTCTTAAATATGCAAGATACTTTAAAAATAGCTAATAAAATTAAACTAGAATATTTTCTTGAAAATAATTTAACGGATCCAGCTAAAGATGAAGTAGTGGAATTCCTTGAAGAATTATCACTTAAAGAATGGATTAATTTAATTTCAGAGACTCTCAATGGAAAGAGGTATCAATTAGATGTTGCAGTTCGTAAAGCCAAAGAGCCAGTTGGCCACAGTGTTAGAGCTATGTATTTATATTGTGGTATAGCAGATTTATATTCTGAAACAGGAGAAGAAATATTAATAAATGTTCTTGAAAAGATATGGCTAAAAATGGTAAAAGCGAGAATGTATATTACAGGTGGAACCGGTTCAATCAAAGGAAGCGAGGGTTTTCAAAAAGATTTTAATTTAAAAAATGAAAATTCATATTCAGAAACATGTGCTGCCATAGCAAATATCTTGTGGAATTGGAGGATGCTTCAAATAACGGGAAAATGTAAATATGCTGACTTAATCGAAAAACTGCTTTATAATGCGTTTCTTGTAGGGCAATCTATTGATGGTAAAAAATATTTTTATGAGAACCTTTTGATTTCTCAAGGATATAATGAAAGAAAAGAATGGTTTAAATGTGCTTGTTGTCCCACTAATGTTATTCGAATCATTCCTTCTCTAGGACAATTTCTTTATAGCAGCTCAGTAAAGGGAATATGGATTCATCAGTACATAGGAAGTAAAGTCAATTTCATGAATAATGGGGTAGAATTACTTCAGGAAAGTGAATTTCCATGGAATGGGAATGTTAAATTACTATTGTATTTGAAAAATGTTTCAAAATTCTCTATTTTCCTTAGAATTCCTAAATGGTGTAATGAAATGGATTTGTATATTAATAATGAAAAATATCAAGATACGTATATGCCGGGGACCTACTTGGAAATATTGCGAAATTGGAAAAATGATGATACTATAAATATTAATTTTAGAATGGTACCAAAACTTGAAAAAAGTGATTTAAGAATTAAATCTAATCGTGGAAAAATAGCTATTTCTCATGGTCCTCTTATATACTGTATAGAACAAATTGATAATAAGGAAATTGATATTTTGGATATGAAAATTTCAAAAATCCCTAATCTAAAAGTAATCTATGATCACACTATGTTGGGAGGAATGAACATTATAAGAGGGAATTTAGTCCAAGGGAACAATTTTACTGCTATACCTTATTATGCTTGGGCTAATAGAGGTCCAGATAAAATGCAAGTTTGGCATAAAATTGATAATTAGAAATAGTGTAATTATTTTACATTTGTTTTTTCAATAAGAATTTTAGTCATTATTTCAAAAGCCTGCTCTACATTTTCACCTGTTTTTGAAGACAATTCCATGACGGATGTTAAATTATACTTTTTAGCAGCTAAGTCTCCATCTTCAGTTGAAACGTCCCTAAATTCCTCTAAATCTTTCTTTGAACCAATTAGCATTATCGGGATATCTCCAGCATGTTCTCTAATTATTTGAGTCCAGTCAGGTAAATGATCCAAAGTTAGAGATTTAGTAATATCATATAAAAAGAACGCTCCATTAGCACCTTTACAGTATTGGGAGAGTAGAAATCGAAATCGTTCTTCACCACCAAAATCCCATATTTGGAGCTTCACTTTTTTACCATTAAAATCAGTTGTTTTAGAATAAAAGTCAACACCTATGGTCAGTTTTAGGTCTTCAAGGAAAAATCCGCTAATGTATCTTAGTGTAAGTGATGTTTTGCCAACTGAGGCGTCACCAAGGAGCATCACTTTATAAGTGTAGTCGTAGTCAACCATAGTTTTATGTATTCTCTACCTAAATATAAATCTATTATATTTTAGATTAATTATTATTTAGTTTTAATTCAATAAAAAGTTATATTTTGAGATCAATCGTCTATTAAAATATCAATACAAGAATATTAAATGTCGAATGCGCTATACAGCACGGTATTAAAGAGTGATTGAAATAGAAAAACACTAATGCCAATAAAACTCCAAATGTAAAAAAATAACCAATAAGAGTAATTATAGTCCTAATAGGGACTAAAAAAGGAGGAACATGATAAATTGCGAAAATAAAGGCAGATAATATGGTTACGTAGATCGATTTTAATTTCTCTTCACACTTATTAATTATAAATCCTCTAAAAAAAGCTTCTTCACAAATTCCTATAATAGTAATATGTAAAATTACGATTATAACAAGTTGGATAAAATTGGGTTGAATAGGTTCTGATCGTATTGCTCCTGATTCACCTTCTCTTATAAAATCCGTTCCAAGTATGTTTTCTACTATAATATATTTAAAAAAGAATAGGATATAACCTGCAATCAAAAAAAATAGGAAACCGATGGCTAATCCCGCTAGGATTTTAGAAATGTTTTTGCTTATTGAATCAACATTTTTTCGAAATCCCATATCTTTTAATTGTTCTTTAAACGGTCTCTTTTCAATCTTACTAGCAATCAATCCGGGTATTAATATTAACAACAGTTCTAAAAATATTAAAACAATTAAAATCCATGGATTCTCTCCTAATTGTATTTGAAGCAGCAATTTTATGTTCCTTTTAATCATCTAAAAACCAAAAAATTAAGTATCTCATCATTATTATTATTTTTTCTTTCATAATTGTCTTTAAAAATGATTAAAGGTAACTTCTCGAATTTAGATGCTAAAGAAATTGATGAGCTTCCTCTAAAGGGGATCAATTTAAAAAGGATTGGTGTGACAAAGGAACAATTATTAGCAAACAATTTAAAGATTCTTGCTCAAGAATATATTCAACTTGAAGAAACTAAAAAGAATTTTGCAGATTTAATTCTTAAAAATTTCAAAAATTTAGATTTTTCTGAATTTTTAAATTATACTAAATTTTACATAAAAGAAAAATACATAAAGAAATCTGCGGAATCTTCTTGTATTAGTGGGCTAAATATCGTAAGCGTTGATGGAAGTTCAGCAGTAAAAAGGTTTATGAATGTGGATTTTTCTTTTTTAAAAGCCATATGCGTAAAATACGACTTTTACAATGATGGTAAAAGTGCAAAGATCAAATATTTTCCAGATTTAAGCGGTTTTAATAATTATTCTGTGCAAGGTAATTATTTTAACAGAGAAGAAAATGTCATTGAGAGCAAGGTTTCAATGGATATGACATTTATGGAAATTAATTTATTAAATAATTTCATTGAACAATCAACTAGTAGTGATATTGATCTTATCATAATCGATGGCTCTATTGTGATTATGCCAATAAATTTACTTTTTTCCAAAGATCCTGAAATTTCTATTAAATATGATAGATTACTCAGAGAATATCATAAATTATATCTCAATTGTAAAGATAATGGAATATTGTTAGTGGGTTCAATCAAAGATACAAGAACTTCAGCTCTTTGTCATTTGTTACAAGACTCAATCCAATTATTACATTCAAATGGAACAGATTTAACAGATTTTATTAATATTAATTATCGACAAATTATAGACTATCTTTCGGATTTAGACTTATTTAATCGAATTCTTGACAAATCAGAGAGAAGCTGTATATTTAATTGTAAGAGAGACATTGAAAAAATAAGAGATAATGGTATAAAAAAGGAGATTCCCTACTATTTTCCCCTTTCGTTTTATGCATTTTATATCAAAACAGCTAAATTTGATATCCCCTGTAGAATAGAATTTTTTATGGAAGAAAAGCATTCTATTAAGAAAGCATCTGAAAAGGCAGACTTAATATCTTCGATGTTGTTACCGGTTTCAAGTATGAATGAACATTACGGGCTACCAATCCCTCAAATTGAAGCTCATAAAAGAGCAGTATTCAAACCAGATGAGATTAATTTACTATTCAATAATTTAAAAAGACATTTAAATAAGAATGGTGTCAATCTTATTGAAAAAAGAAGGACACGAAGGCCATTTTAAACAGAACTAAGCTTTAATTTATTTAAATAAATATCTTCAAAAAAGACATGTCGTTTTTCTAAAATCTTATTGTTAAATCCTTTGTCTTCTATTATTTTATATAATTTATCCAAGTCTGTTCTACTGGAGCATATATAGTATATACAGGAATCCAATTCTGGCTTGAAATAAGTTATTGTTTCGTCTAAAAACCTAGTAAATAATTCAAAGCCATGAGTTCCACCATCCCAACTATTATCTATATTCTTTTTTTTTTCTTTTGGTTGAAATGAATTGAAAGAGGGTAAATAAGGAGGATTAAATATTATGATGTCAAAGGAATGTTTAAGATTATTTGGGAAATTAGCAAAAAGATCAGAGTGGATAAATTCAATTTCATTATTAAAATTATTTAAACTCTCATTATGTTTAGAAAGGCCTATAGCTTCTTCTAAAATATCTGATGCATAAATATTTGGGTTGAAATTTGGAACATTATTCTTTAAAATCTGAAAAAATAGAGCAATATATCCAGTACCAGTTCCCATATCTAAAATTTTTCTAATTTTTTTTACAGGAATCCCATCTAAGAAATCATGCTCAAAATGGTTCTTAAAATAGTCTACAATTAAATAAGTATCTTCAGCCGGGCTGTAAATATTCTCATTATCATAATCTATTATTGGTTCAGGGAAATCTTTAATTGCACTCACAGAATTTTTTCAGTTATATTATCTTATAAATTATTTTGCAGATTATTACAAAGTCATTGATTTTAAAGGAGTTTAACTTGTCATTTTTAATATTGTTCTGTCGTAAAATGCTAAGAATATCATCTTTCTTAATTTCTAATTTAAATCCATTTTTTAAAAATAAATATAAAGCATTAACAAGATCCTTATTTTTATATGGCATAATTCCTCCAATAAATCTTAAATAAAACTCCCGATTTTTATCATTTAATAAGAAATCATTAATATCATTTTTTGAAGCAATATCAATTAAAGAGAGAGCAATCTTAGGTTGCGGATAGAAAGAATTTCTTGAAATTTTATATTTTCTAATAGGATTCATAAATGAATTAGTACTAACGGTGATTCTGGAAAAATTTTTATATTCATTCCGAAAGAAAATTCTATCAGCAATAGATTTTTCTATAGTTAAAATCCCATGAGGTGGCTTATCAATAAAAAATACTTTCTCAAAAATTGGACCTGTAATAGTAAAAGGTAAATTAGAAATAACTTTATTTACTTTAGGGATACCTATTTTTAAGATATCTCCATTAATTACTTCAATGTTATCGAAACTCGAAAATTTATCTATAAGAAATGAAGTCAATTTCCTATCAATCTCTACAGCATAAACTTTCTTCACAATTTTAACCAACCGTTCGGTTAATGCTCCTAAACCGGGTCCGATTTCCAGAATTATATCATTATCATTGAGCTCAGAAATAGATATAATTTTTTTAGTTAAAAGTGAATCAACTATAAAATTTTGCCCTAATTTCTTATTAGGGATTACATTTAACTGATTCAAAATTAGCTGAACTTCTTTTTTATTCATTCCCTGTGAATTACTCATACTTGTGAGTCTTACTAAAAAGATAGTATTTTATTCCTTCTCTTTCAAGTTCTTTGATAATTCTTAGTGTAACTTGTTTTGCTGGATGACTGAATGAAGTTCTGTCTGCTATATCTTGGAAAGTTACAAATTTCTGTCTTTGCCTTGCCTCGATTATTTCCCACATGTGTTTTTTTCCAATACCCGGTATCAATTTCAGAGAATGCATCCTTGGGGTAATTGATGTCGAGTTATTAAAGAAATTTATGAATTCCTCCTCGTAGTTTAAAATTTCTTTTTCCAGAATTGGTTGAAGAAGAGCTTTCGCAGTATTGGTTAAATGGACATAATCAATTTTTTTTATTACTTCACGTAATTTTCTCTGATTTAAAAATTCCTCATAGGTATTTTTTTCTTCAGGTTGAAGGTCAAGATCAGGATTTTTATTAATTTTTACTTCATATAGAACAAAATCCGGAAAAGTGAGAACTTGAGCTAAAGGTGTTTTTGTCCAACTAGGTTTGTCTTCTTCAGGATGACCGTGCATAAGTACATCTAAGATGACTAACTCCCGAGATTTCTTTATAAATTGCTTTTTCGTTTTGGGACCTCGGTCTCGATACCGATCTCTTGGGGGTCTTGTCCTTCTGTATCGATCTCTTCTTTCCATAAACACCAATTTCCTTATTTTTTCCTTTTCCAATATCCATAATTATTTTGTTTTACTTTAAAAATATCCCATTATTTGGGCATAAAATAGAGTTTCTCATTAGAATTAAAAACAATTTAACTTTATAAATACTTCGTTAGATATAACTTAAAGTTTACTATATACAGGATTGATAATTAATAAATTTTTATTAAGATGTCTTTAAATCTTCTAATTGATATAGAATCTCTTGTAATTTATCATCGTTAAAAGTTTTACCAACATAGCTATGTTGTAAAATAATTCTTAATTCTGGAATGGTTTCAGGGTTTATATTAACGATATTAATTGCAGACACTTCCTCTAAATCATATTTATCTGTTAAGAATTTTTGAATCTTTTTGGCAACCTTTTCTGACATTTTAGAAAACTTATTTACATAATTATAAGTTATTTCTTGAAAGTGTGTCATGCCTTCTTCTGCATCAATTTCAATCATTTTTTCTTTAACTGTTTCCATAATTTTTTTAACTTCAGGTATTGAAACAGTTTTTTCTGAAACTTTCCGTCCAGACATTCATTAATCACTTGTTTATTTATTACTCATTATTAAATTATTCCTTTATAGAAACTGAATTTAATCTTAAATGCTCTTTACCGATAATTAGCATTTTTTTAGCATTTCCTAATTTTACTTGAACTTCGTAGCAGCGACCTCTTATTCCTACAATAACTCCAGTTCTACCGTGGTACCGGCGATGAGGCATTCCGCGCTTATGAACACTTGAATTAGTTATAATATCTACCTTATCATTGATTTCATAATCTTCTAAATATTTTTCAATTGAACCTAATCCTCGTTCTCGTACCTTCCTGCGGTGCCTATTTCTTGTTTTATTCCTGTAACCTTTATGCAGGGTCAAATTTATCAACCTTTAGCTTAATTATAATAAAATTAAATCGCAAATGTAGTATAATTTATTTATACTACTATAATTTATTTATTTTTTGGTTTTAATCCGTTTATATTAGCTGTCTCACATTATTCTATGCTTGATTTCTAAAACATCCAATTCTTTACAAATAGTTTCAAATCCAAGTATTGAAGAAAATGAGGGTGTGGTTCGCCCGCTATCTCCAGAAATTAATTCTTTTATATAAGTCCCTCCTTGAGTTTCAATAAGACACGTAAATAAATATGGTTTAAGATAGTTTCCTTCTATATTATGAATCGTTTTTTTTCTCACTAAATCAGCACGTCGATGTGAAACTCTATTAGGAGTCCTTTGAGAGATTTTTTTATGTTCTAAGTGAATTTTTAATTTTTCTAACATTTCACCAAATTTTTTTTTATTTATTTTATGCTTTGTCTCCACCAAGGCTTTATAGACTTTTTTTGAATTTTCAGCTTCAGATTTGAGTTTAATAACTTCATTTTTATTACTAAATTTTAAATCTGAAATCCTTATTTTACCCTTATTGGTTTTATTAACAGATTTTTCTATTTTTTTCAGATCTACAGCCCTTTTTTTAGGATTTATTAATTCTATTATAAAAGGTCTGCCTGTTCCTAACATTCTCACATCAATATCCTCTCTTCCAGCACCATGAAATTTTGAATCTGATGATTGGATACTCCTGAGGAACTCTGGATTTACTAATTGTTCTACACTAGTTTGATATTGTCTTCCCGTAAAATTACAAATTTTACAACCTCTTCCAGAACAATTTCTGCAGTCCCAATGAGTTTGAGGGATTCCTCTTATTAATTTATTATATCTCCCCGAAATAAATAGTGATTTAATAATTAAATCTATATCAAATTCATCAAAAGATATAATGTAAACGAAAACTATTTCAGGGTTATTAAATTCTACGGGCTTATTTAAGACTAGTGAAAGTTTTTTGCCTACTTCACGATTAAAATGACTTTTAAAAGATTCTGAGTTTAAAAGACTTAATTCAGATTTAAATTTGTCCTCACCATTGATAATTTTGGAAACCGGACTGGTACCAACTAGAAAGTTGTTGAATTCAAAATCTTTTGTAATTTGTTTTGCTTTTTCAATATATGGGTCCAAATTAAGAAAAATGTTTTCACATAATAGACACAATTTATTGTCAAGAGTTTTAGCTGAGTCAAAGCCCTCATCTCCCAATACTTTTTGAGCGGGAGAAAAATTGGCATTATCGGCTAAAATTTTTAGATTTCTAATAGATTCATCTTTCAGTTCTTTATCTGTTGATAAATACTTCCTATGATTTTCCATAGTAAATGAAAGCAGTAAGGAATAACCTCGCTCTAGATTTGAAGTGTTTGTTCCTAAAAGAGAAAACATCCGTCCTAGACAATGTAAACAAATAGTAAATTCAGAATCTTCAAACTTTTGATAAATTTCTAAGACTTTTTCAAAAATAGTCATCTTTATTAAATTTAAGAATAGATTACTTTTCTTATTATTGATTTTATTTGATGTAGAAAATGGTTATTAATAAGGTTTTAAAAGAAGAATTTATTTTTTTAAATCTTTATCTTATTCTTCCTCTTCCCATCCGAGATCTTTTAAAACGGAATCTAACGCTTCAGATTCTTCATCTAAAACAAATCGGGTATCATATTCGGAGCCATCATATTCAGATTCGAAATTAGGGGGTGCTAACTCATTAAATGAGGGCATTTCATCAATAGGGGGTAATTCTTCAGGTTTACTAACTTCAGTTTCAACTTGCGAAGGGGGTTCAATGAATTCTGTTTCCTGGGCATCTGTTTCTTCCACATCCATAGGAGTATAATCTTCAAGCGGAATAGGGGGGACTTCATCTTTATATATTTTAAAATCAGGTTTAGCTTCGATATTCTTCATATCATGAGATGATACTTGATATTCTTCTTGTATCACCTGACTTGGAATTGGAAAAGTTTCACCATCTTTAGGAATACTTACTACCATTGAATCGGGAATGGATACAATATTATTTGATTCAAGATCTTCAAAATCTTCAATTCCCATAGCTTCCTTTTCTTCTTGATCCCATTCGTCTAAAACACCTAATAAATCACTCAAGGCTTCTTTATCTTGTTCAGCACTAGGTAATACAATTTTTTCTGCTTTTGCGGCCTCTTCTTCTTGCTGTTTTTGTGTTTTTTGAAGCTCATCTTCTTGTAAAGTAAGAGACATCTCAGAAATTTCCCCACCAGAGATTAAAATTGCTAATTTTTTTACTAGTTCTTGAAGATAACCTAGATAGTATCCTATACGATAAACTCTTTTTAATCCTCCAAATACAATATATTCATCATTTATCGCCATTAGAATACTATATCCAGACTCATTGTGTAAAATAATTTCTTTTAAAACCCCATGCGCTGTTACCCCTACCAGTCGCACACCTAAATCAATTAATGCAGTACTCGAAGCAGAAGTAGAATCGGCATCTAATTCTGAAGAAGTTGATGAGGCAACTTTCATACCTACTCTCGATAGAACGGAAAGATTGTCTAAGTCAGTTTTTTCTTCTTCATCCTTTAGAATATACATCATTTTTTCCCGAAGTTCATCAGTTAAAGCCGACATTTTCTTCTCCTTGTTTATTTTTATTTTAATGTTAACTAAAGATATTTTAATACTGCTAAGTATAAACTATAAATTTAGCTTAATATATTTATTTATCTTTCTTAATTATTTTAGAAATCTAAGTAAATTCATTTGAGTAGAAGGTTGATTTATTAATTTTGTAAAAAGATATCCTGAGATCTCTGTAATCTTTTCTTCTACTTCTTTTAAAACTTCTTCAGATGATAATTCGTCAGTATCTATAATGAATACTTTTTTTTTGTCACTCTTTGATAATAACATTTGATTATAAAATGAAAGAATTTTTAATAGATAATCTTTTTCTCTCTCATTCCATTCTCTTCTTATTTTTTCCAATGAACCTCTCTGAACAATTCTCCTCAAAACAGTGTTTGGCTTTGCAGTTAAATAAATTATGTAATCTTCTTTCCATTTAACTGAATTATAAGTGTCTAAAATGAGTTTATAATCTTTTTCTTTTAAATTTAAACTTTTAGAATAGATTAAAACACAAAGAGGGGTTCTATCTAAAATTAAAATTCGACCATTATATTTAAGATCATAATTTACTACACTTCTATTTCTTTTAATAAATTGCTGTAAGAAGTGAATTTCACTCCGAAATGCAATTTGTTTATCTGGAGATCCGAAGGGGAAGGGTGGCTTTTTCACATACCTTTCAGGGAAAAACTTAAATTTACTGCT
>Ga0209976_10000307_pt1 | contig 35514 bp, 64 predicted proteins | sample SumtaG_FD_182806 | JGI IMG/M metagenome (GOLD analysis project Ga0209976, IMG submission 182806) | Deep subsurface microbial communities from Indian Ocean to uncover new lineages of life (NeLLi) - Sumatra_00157 metaG (SPAdes) (version 2) | ecosystem: Environmental > Aquatic > Marine > Oceanic >...
CAAACAATAACTATATGAATCAATACGACATAGACCCCGAAGTAGAAAGAAAGTCAGCAGGACTAGGCTGTTTATTGTTAATAGTCAGTGGCATTGCGATAGTGTTCGTGATTAGCTTATTATTAAATTAAATGTTCGTCATGATAAAATGGATTTATAAGAAGTTGGATTTGTTTTGCTTCGAACACAAGACAAGAAAGAGATGCAAATTACATGATCAGAATATTTGTCCTAAATGTTGGAACAGATATGTTGATTGGGAAACAAATAAAAAACCCTCCAAATAAAAGCACTATGAAAATAGATAACAAATTCAATATAGGTCAAACGGTGTACCTAGTTACTGATATCGATCAAAACGAATGGATGGTTACTTCCATTACTGTTTCACCTAACGGAATACTTTACAACTGCTCATTCGGAACGATCAACGCAGGATGTTACGATATAGAACTATCAGCAAATAAGGATGTATTGAGAGTTTGCGGTATTGAAAAGGAATCAAATTAATTATTGTATATTAGCAGTCAACAAAAGTGAACCCATATGTTGTTTTTGTCTTGATACACTTTAATACTTTCGTTTCACTTTGTGGCCTCTGTTAATTCAGGGGCTTTTTTATTTCCCTCAAACTACAAATTCCTTTCAGATCGGTTAATTAAGTATGAAAGCAGAATTAAGTGTACCCAATGATTTAAACGAAATATCCCTAAAGCAATATCAGCACTATTTAAAGATTGCACCAGATATTGACGGGCTATTCCTGGAGCAAAAAACAATAGAGATATTCTGCCGGGTTGAACTATCTTCCGTCGTATTCATTAAGAAGAACTTCGTATCAAGCATTGTAAAGGATATCAATGCAATGTTCGAAGAACAGAAGCGACCATTCTATCAAACATTTACAATCAAAGATCAAGAGTTCGGATTCATACCTGACTTAGAAAATATGTCCTTTGGTGAGTTCGGAGACCTTGACGGGTACATAACCAATTGGGAAGACATGCACAAGGCAATGGCCGTGATGTATCGACCAATCGAAAAGAAGGACAAGGCAGGGAAGTACATAATTAAGGAATACATGGGCAGTGATGACTATTCAGAAATAATGAAGTATGCCCCACTTGGAGTTGTATTCGGGGCAATGGTTTTTTTTTGGCGTTTAGGGAACGAGTTATTAAAGGCAACCAAATCTTATTTGGTGGATCAGGTGGGGGAAATCCTCACAGCGAACGATCCCAATTCAATGCAAACTGGGGATGGTATCAGTCCATCTATGCTCTTGCTCAAGGAGATGTTAGACGATTCGACGACGTTACAAGGCTCCCAATATTTACCGCTCTTACCTTCTTAACATTTGAGAAGCAGAAACAAAAGGTTGAAAAGAAAGAAATGGAACGAAGCTTTAAACAACAGACATTATGAGTGCAACACTATATTACGACGTATTAAAAAGGCTTAAGGATCAATTACTATTGGATGACAATGTAAACACAGTAACGACCGGAGATATTACCGACATTGATTTACAGAAGAAAACAATTTTTCCTTTATCACATATCATGATTAACAACACTCCAGACGAAGGGAATGTGATCCGGGTTAATATAACAATATTCTACATGGACATAGTTGATATATCCAAGGATAAAGTAATCGATTTATTTAAAGGCAACGACAACCTTGAAGACGTGTTAAATACTCAACATGCAGTTATGACAAGAATGAACGCTTTAATGAGGCGAGGAAGTTTAAACACTCCCGACTTCAGTTTGGACGGCAACCCTTTTCCTGAAAGATTTGTAGATAGATTTGAAAACCTTCTTGCGGGATGGGCTTGCACATTTGAAGTACTTGTACGAAACGACATGACGATATGCTAGATCAGGAACAGCTCGAAGCTCAAATAACAGTATTCAGAGACTTTGTTATTCAACAATCAAGGTCAAGGCTCACCCGTGGCAAGAAGAACGCTACACGAGACCTTTATAATAGTTTGAGGGGTGATCTAGGGGTATCAAAGAATTCGTTCTTCTTGAACTTCTTTATGGAGGAATACGGGGAGTTCGTGGACCAAGGTGTACGAGGTAAGAATAATTCACACAAGGCACCGAACAGCCCTTTTAGATTTGGCACAGGAACAGGAACGAAGGGAGGTTTAACCAAAGGCATTAAGAAATGGATCAAGGTCAAGGGTATAAGAGGTCGTGATGCACAGGGTAGGTTTATAACAGATAAGTCTTTAGCGTTTCTTATTTCACGAAGCATCTACCGTAACGGAATTGAACAAAGCCTATTCTTTACCAAGCCATTCGAACAAGCATTTGCGAAGTTGCCCGATGAATTGATTGAGGCTTTTGCATTAGACATCGACGACTTTATAGAGTTCACATTAAAACCAATACCAAAAACATTACCACATGGCTAACACACCAATGTTCACGAGATCACCGCACATAATTAGTGTCACGAGTGATAACTTTGCTACTATAAAACTTGAACTGTTTATACATAGCGCTTTTGCTTCTATACCTTCACTACCTACAGAGACTTTAAGCAAGCCGATTCCAACCGTTGGGTTTTCTGCTGTTGAATTTAATATAAGCCCGTTTATACGGAGGTTCATTACACATCTAAGTTTTGGTGAGGTGTTTACAGGTGAAGATCCTGCGGACCTCGGTGAGTTCGCTTTTTGCACAACAAAGTCCTATATCAACGATGTGTTACAAACAACGCTTACATTCATATGTTTCGATGGATATGGGTATTTCGAAGATGGGAGAAATCCATTTCCTCTTGCTCCGTTCCTAACTGAAGGGTCATATGTTATAAACGAGACGGGAGGTACAGGAGCGGTGTATGTATTTAATGATCTAACTGGTCCGGTATGGAACGCTAAGTATACAGGATTAAAGACAGGAACTATAATAAACCAGACTTTAACAAATGAATTAGGAAGAGTTCCTTATGTACCAACGTCGCTAGTAAACGAAGGCGCAAAGCTTGAGATAACAAAAGACGCTGTTGTACAAAAGACATACATATTTAATTCGGAATGTGAATCAAAGTACGAGGTGTTTAAATGTGACTTCGTTAATCGATTTGGCATGTGGCAGCGACTAACGTTCTTCAAAGTAAATAGGGTTGAGATTACGACGAAAGCAGAGAACTTCAACCTAATGCCCGATGACAGTGACTACAACATTCTACAAGATGTTGACCAAACATTCAACACTAATGGACGAGAATCAATAAGACTGAACACCGGGTTTGTACCTGAAGATTATGGCGAAGTAATAAAAGAACTAGCACTGTCTGAAAAGATAATGATTAACGATAGACCGGTAAAATTAAGAAGGAGGAACTTCGAGTTGTTTACACACATCAACAATCATAACATCAACTATGAAGTACAGTTCGAGTATACGCATGATTTAATTAATAATATCATATAATGAAAAGAGTTGTTCACGTACACATTGGAGGCTTAAATATTCTTGGTAAACTCGATTTCTTTGACGACGAAGAAATAGTTGTTGATTCATCTATTAAGAAGGTTCAGGATATTGACAAGGTGTTTACCGATGTATCAATAACGTGGACTGTACCAGGTTCCGAGAATAACAACAGGATATTCTCACACTTCTATAACTCAGATGTTGACGGAGGGTTCCAGGCTAATACACGAGTTGATGCACGTATTGAAATTGATCTAGTAGTATTCAGAATAGGCAAACTACAATTAGAGTCTGCAGTAGTAAAGGATAATCAAATACAAAACTACAAGGTTACATTTTACGGAGAAACAGCAAGCCTAAAAGATCTATTCGGAGATGATAAGTTAAGGGACTTGGACTATACATCATTAGACCATCCGAACACAGGACCAGAAATACAAAGCCGTATTACAAGCACTGCCGACATAGATGTGCGATACCCAACAATAACTTCGCTTAGACGCTGGGAGCATGGGACAGCAACTGCGCTAGATATAAACACTACTGGTGGAGCTATGAGGTTTGACGAATTATTCCCCGCCATTAAGGCCGCGAAGATATTCGAATTTATGGAAACCAAATACTCAATAACATTTACGGGTTTATTCTTAAGCAACAAGAAGTTTACCAATCTATTTACTTGGTGGAAGAACAGAGAGGCTCCAGACTTCTCAACGGCTGCAAAAGATTTAGAATTCGGTGTAGGGAACCCAGTAACCAACCCGGTTAGAGATAGTGTTGTACATGTTGATTATAGAGATGTTGCGATACTCAACTCACAACAGCCAGCAGGGTTTCATGTTGTCGGGTCACAATCACACACAACAAAAGTTTATATCACTGCTCCATTGCCATCAACGGTATACTTTTTAGATGTGTATCTTGACGGGATTTATAATACCACACATAATGGCGTTGGTACTAGTTTGTTTTTAATAGCTGATACCAATAATGGTGTTGGTCTATCGAGAGATTACACATTTAAGATAAGAAGTAACGGAGCAAATACATTTGGCGGGGATGTTACTTATCAGTTTCACTATGTACGGGCCGCCGACTTTCCAGGAACCTCGATTACTTTCATCAACGAAACCCTTATAAGCGAGCCGATAACTTCTGTATCAACAGCTATAACTACCGACTTCTCGTTGTCTGCACCAGACATAAAGATTGTGGACTACTTCAATGGCATTTTGAAGATGTTTCATTTAACTATCACACCAACTGATACTACAACCTTTCAACTTGAACCGGTTGATGATTGGTATAAGAAAGGTGACAGCGTGAATATCACACCGTTTGTTGATACTGATACGATCGGTTATTCAAGAGTTAAACTGTTTAACAAGATTAATTTCGGATGGCAAAAAAGCAAGTCAGAATTCAACGAAGAGTTCGAGGGTGTTTCGAATAGACAATGGGGATCACTATCTCAGTTGTTCACTTACGATGGAGGTGTGTTTGATATTACATTACCATTTGAGAACTTTAGATTCGTAAAGATAGGTGACCAAGTACATGCGGGGTTCTCTATCGACATTGACGGAAAGCCATTCATACCAAAACCTGTAATGTTGTATTTACATGAGAGTGATAGTACAACGTTTAAGTTTTTCGACGGGTCCGTTACAAACGACATTACAAGTTATGTGCCATTAGGGCAAGACGTAGAGTTCAATAGCAGTACACTCTCTATGAACTGGGGAAACGAAACAAGTACCTTGCTTGATGTTCCTGTGCCAAATTCATTATACAAAACATATTATGATACATACTTTCTTAATCTGTACAATCCTAAAACGAGATTAGTCACACTTGATTGTCAATTACCAAACAGCATAGTGACGGGGCTAGAATTAAACGATGAGATAATTGTCAGAGACAAGTCGTATCGTATCAATAACATGAAGTCTAATTTAGTTACAGGACTTGTAAAGTTTCAGTTGATAAACAACTTCACAAGCACACCATGCCCTATTACTGAAGCTACTTTTTTAAGTGATGCGGGAACAACAATTATACGATCTGTGTTAATGATTAACAACCATACTGCAAACGTTAGCATACTGGACGGAGCCCCATTCATTAGTGTTGTACCAACGTTGCCAGCCACATTCACAGTCGACACCGATTTAACGATCACGGTTCCAGCGAACGCAACAGGTCTTCAGAGGTCCAATACAATAGTGGTGGATTATGTGAATTCTTCGGGAGTTGTTATATGCACCGATTCAATCGTGATAACACAAGATCCAGTAATAGACTTTATAATAACCCAGGACAACATTAAGATAATAACCCAAGGGTTTGATAATCTAATCACTCAATAAAATAAAAGAGATGACCAAGGAAGAATTCAGAAATTATAACGAGAAAGTTTATCACGTAGAGTGCAACTTTCCAGATATTTCAAAGTCATGGGGCAGATGGTCAGGTTATAGAAAAGGTATGCAAGCATTAAATGCTATAAGAAATCTCAGAAAAGACATCCCTCACATAAGATGGAGAATAAGAATAGTTAAACCAATTACTAAATAACTTTCAATAACATGATACAGCAGATACTAGACTTATTACAGATAGATGATTTTTACGGTAAGTCCGAACTAATCGATATAGCGAAGGGCAAGTTTAAAATGCCAATGTCATACAAGGAAAAGAAAGAACAAGTTAAACGCAAGAAAGCATGGCAATTAAAAGAACAGTAGAATTAGTAGTCGATAGTAGCGGAGCAGTAAAAGGCACGGATGCCTTAGACGATTCAATGACTAATTTGAACGCTACGTTCGAAGATGTTAATGGTGAAGTACAAACGGTTAGTGACAGGATAAGTCAATTAGAAGACCGTATGTTCTCATTGGCTGACCAGGGCAAAACAAACACCAAGGAATTCGAAGACCTCGCCAAAGAAGCTGGACGACTCAAAACAGTAGTAGAGGAAACGGACAAGGTTATCGATAGCTTGACTGGTACTTTCTCTCAAAAGTTTGGTAAAGCGATCACAGGAGTTACAGGTGCTTTCGAGATAGGAACCGGTGTAATGGGTGCTTTCGGTACTGAATCTGAAAACGTTCAGAAGTTATTGTTGCGTGTTCAATCTGCCATGGCTATCGCTGACGGGATCGAACGAATCAAAGAAGCTCAGGGCGTATTCGGTGGCCTTACAAGGGCAATTCTTAAAACCAGAGTTGGACAAATAGCGTTGAACGTGGCACAAGCGGCCGGGGCTATAGGTATGAAGATATTGAATGCTGTCATGAATGCAAACCCCGTCTTCTTAATAATAGCAGGGATCACGGCATTGGTTGGTGCATTGGCATTCTTTTTTAGTGCAACTGAAAAGGCTGAAAAGGTAAACGAGAAACTTAATAAAAGTCATGAAAGACAGATAACACTAATCAATAGAATAACTGCACTCAATACAAAACAAGCTCAGCAAAGACTAGAACTACTTCAGGCACAGTCAGCCAGTGAAGATGAATTACACCAACAAAGATTACAAATTCTTTTAACAGAGGAGGCTGCTAGAAAAGTAAATCTAAAAGTTGAGTTGAAATTAATAGCCGATAAAAGGAAAGTTTTAAAGCAAGCAATAAAAGAAGGTGACAAAGAGATCATAAAAAGTATCAAAGAAGAACTTGAGGGTAGTAGAAATAGATATAGAGATCTCATAACTCAAAACGGAGACTTCAAACAAGCCATTCAACTTGAGAACCTGGAGTTCGCGAAAATACAAGATGAAGCTAGACAAAAGGAAATAGATGACGAACAATCATCATTCGACGAACGATTAGAAAAGTTCAAAGCCTTTCAACAAAACAGGGTTGACGCTACACGTAGGATCGAAGACTTAAACCTAGCACTTTTAGAGGAAGGACTAGAAAAGGAGCTTGCAGTCAATAAACGTAATTTTGACAGGATCATCGAAGCGACAAAAAGGGATGAAAAATTAAACCAAGAAGAGAAAACAAAGATTATAGAAGCCAATAACAAACTTCGTCAAGAAAAAGAACTTGCATTAATACAGTCCAATACACAAAAACTTCGAGACGTTGAAGATCAAGAGTTCCAGGAGCAGATGGTCCGTGAAGACGAACAGTTCGCGTTGATGGAAGAACTAAGATCAACCGAACGAGAAAAAGAGATTGCTGCAATTGTATCTGACTTTGAAACTAAGTTCGAATTATCCCAAGGCAATGCAGAACTTGAACTTGAACTTCACGAAGCTCAAAAGGTAGCCATCAAGGAAATAGATGATAGATTCGAGCAAGAAGCAGCGGCTAAAGAAGCCGAAGAAGCGGAAAAGTCAAAGGCACTACAACAAAGTGTCGTATCGGCACGTGTCGAGATTGCTAAAAGTGGATTTACATTATTGTCAGATTTAGCGACATTGTTTACAGGTAAAAACGAACGAGCCCAAAAAAGAGCATTTCAGATCAACAAGGCTGCCGGTATAGCAACGGCAACTATAGATACTGTCACATCGGCTCAAGCTGCGTACAGATCACAATTATCTGTACCAACTCCAGACGCTCCGATACGTGCTGGATTAGCTGCTGCATTCGCGGCTGCTCAAGGTGCGATAAGAATAGCGGCCATAGCCCGAACTAAATTCGGTAGCGCTTCATCGGTACCAACTGGAGGCGGTGGAGGTGGACCAAGTATAGGACAGCCATCGGGTGAACCTTCAGAGCCATCATTTAGTGTTGTGGGGGCTAATCTTCCTAATCAACTTGCAGAGAGCTTATCGCAACAGCCACCTATTGAAGTACAGGTAGTTGCCGGGAAAGTTACGACTGCACAAGCTCTTGAACGTAACAAAATAGAAAATGCCTCTTTGGGCTAAGGGCTACAAACCGCAACACTAGGTTAAATAAATAAGTTAAATAAATAGTATGGCAGAATTACAAGATATAGAAATGATAATTTCTACAGATGATACCAAAGGAGTATTTGCGATATCATTAGTCGAGAAACCAGCAATTGAAGAAGATTTCATTGCTCTAAGTTCACACAGCAATTACGGTATCGATTTAAAGATCGCAGACAAAAAGCGTGGCGTTGTAGTTGGGCTAGCACTTGTTCCGGACAAAAGGATCTTTAGAGAAATGAAAGGACAGAAGTTTAACATCTTCTTTTCAAAATCAACCATTGCGAAGTCAGCGGAAATGTTCATGAAGAAGTTGCACCTGGCAGATGTAACAGAAGAACATGCGGTTGACGTTGATGGACCGTTTGTATTTGAATCGTGGATAGTTGAAGATACTAAAAATGACAAGTCTAACATCTTTAACCTAAACGCTCCAGAAGGAAGCTGGGTTATCATGATGAAAATTAACAATGGTGAACTATTAGAAAAGATAGACAACGGAACGCTTAAAGGATTCTCAATTGAGGGTGGGTTTGACGGACTCGAAAAACTTGAACAGTCAGCAGTTGAACTAACCGACGACCAGAAAGTAAAGGAACTCCAAGACATCGTATCGGATGATAATTTATCAGAGAAGGGCAAGATTGAACAACTAAAAAAGAAGTTGAATGAGCAAGAGTAAGAAGTCAAAAAAGACACCTGGTAAAGCGAGCCCGACTAGCGGTACAAGTTGTATCTGTGAAGACGAAACATACTCAGTAGATTGCTGTGATGGATCGTTACAGGCTCAAGGAATAGGAGCGCTTACAGGGCAGGGTATTTCTAACGTAACAAACATATCCACAGTACGAATTCTATAATGAAACAGCAACAGTAATTTTTAAAATAAAGTTATATAATTATGAGTAAAGAAAAAACAACAGCAAAATCAATTCTAGATAAAGTCATAGTTGCTTTAGGATTAGAAAAGGAGCCGTTTAAACTTTCGCAAATCAAGGCAGAAGGAAAAATCGAGCTAGCACAAGTTAAGACCGACAAGGGCGTTGTCTTAGAGGCTGAAGTATTCGAAGCTGGTCAATCAGTAGGCATTGTACAGGAAGAAGGTATTGTAGCTTTACCAGTTGGAGACTACACACTTGAAGACGGTAGCGTATTGGTAGTTCGTGAAGAAGGTATCATTGCAGAAATCAAAGCAGCCGGTGAAACTGAAGCAGCAACCGACGAAGACAAAGAGTTAACCGATAAAGTTAAAAAGGTGGTTGAGTCAGTAAGCAAAGAGACATTCTTTTCTAAACAAGACGGTGAGTCGTTACTTGAAGCAGTAACCAAATTAACTGAACACATCGAGGCATCTATTAAAAACGGTGAAGAGACAGAAACCACTGAAAGTGTTGAATTATCGAAGCCTCCTAAGTCAATCAAACCAAACCCTGAGCAAAAAGAAAGAAAAGTAATTAATTACACGAATGGAGAAACGTCAAACACACGAATCGAAAACATCCTTCGTAAATAACAATTAAAAAAGAAAAAAGATGAGCATATCAAACGATGTACAAAGAGATAGATTCTCTTCAACACCATTAACAGCAGACACTACACTAACTGTTGCAGATTCAGGGGAAGTTATTTTCCTTGACGCAGTAGGTGAAGCGATTACACTTCCAGCGGTAGCAGATGCGGCAAACGTAAAATTCAAATTTATAGTTGCAGCGGCGGTAATTACTTCAGCATGGACTATCGTAGCAGATGCGGCAAAGGTTTTCGGTAGCGTAACAGAGGCGGGTCTTGTTCAATTAGCTTCAGCGGAAACCACACTAACTATTGTACATACAAAATCTATCGAAGGGGATTGGATTACTTTAGAAAGCGATGGTACCAACTGGTATCTAGCAGGTCAATTTTCAGTAGCAGCTAGCTTCACAACAGCATAATAATAATCATTAAAACAAAAAATTAGTTATGGCAACTACAAACAATATCACAACAACTTTTGCAGGGGAGGCAGCTAGGGACTATCTAACAGCAGCACTTTTGACAGGTAACACACTTGCAAACAACTTAATTACGATTAAACCCAATATTAAGTTCAAACATGCTTTACGAAGAGCAGATTCAACAGCAGGAATTGCGGACGCATCATGTGACTTCAGTGCAACTGGAACAGTAACTTTAGACGAGAGATCATTGGAGCCAAAAGAACTCCAGGTAAACAAACAATTCTGTAAAGATGACTTTCAAAGTGATTGGGACGCAATGAGCATGGGTATTTCTGCTCACGATAAATTGCCGCCTAACTTTCAATCGTTCATTATTGAACACCACGTTAAACTGGTATCGAGACAAACAGAGATTGATATTTGGCAAGGTACTGCAACGGCTGGTTCATTTATTGGCCTTGAAACAAGAATGTTAACGGAAGCAGATCAACCAACAGCACAAGAGGTTACAGGAACAGGTCTTACAGCAGCAAACATTATCGCGGAAATGCGTAAAGTGGTTGATGCAACGCCTACTAGATTGAAATCATTGGATGACTTCAGGATTTATATCCCAGTTAGCGCGAAGACTTTTTATATCCAAGCATTAGGGGGATTCGGAGCTTCAGGACTAGGAGCTAATGGTATTCAAGGGAACGGATCAATGTGGTTCCAGAACGGACCTTTAACTATTGACGGTTTCCAAATTGAGGTGGCGCACGGGATGAGCGACGACGTAATGATCGCAGGTCCTAAGTCTAACTTCTTCTTCGGAACTGGTTTAATGAACGATCAGAATATGGTTAAGATTTTAGATATGGCAGACATCGATCTTTCTCAAAATGTTCGTTTAGGCATGCGCTATACAGCAGCTACACAAATTGCATTTGGTGGTGACGTAATCACTTACGGTATTGTAAACGGTTCTAACTAAAATTAGAGTAAATAACTAATAGAGGGGGATAGGGTTCGACTCCATCCCCTTTTTTTATAAACAATTAAAAATAGAAAAAATGGCATGTGATATAAGCAAAGGGCGCGCGGAGGTATGTAAGGATAGTATTGGTGGATTAAGAAATATTTATTTCGTGAACTTCGACCCTACAATTACATACACCTTTGACGCGATCAATACGGACGCTATTGAAGCGGTTTCAGGGACGCCGACTTTACATAAATACGAATTGAAAAGTGATGACTCAACGTTCATTCAAACAACCAACAGTGACCGAAACGCGGGTACATCCTTCGAGTCCCAAGAATTGGCTATTACGTTAAAGAAACTGACTGTTGAGTCTCATAGGGAAATCAAGCTTTTGATCTTTGGAAGAACAAATGTTGTTATTGAAGACAATAACAGTAATTTCTTCTTAATGGGTATCGATTTTGGGGCTGAAGTAACAGGAGGTACAACTGTCACCGGTGGAGCTAAAGGCGACTTGAGCGGTTACACGTTAACTCTGGTGGCAGAGGAAAAGACAAAAGCTAACTTTTTTGAAGCAACTACAGAAGCAGGATTATTGAGTGCCGGGTACGGAAGTGTAGTAACCGGATAGTAAATGGTGTCTATAATAAACGAAGCCCGTCCTAATAAGATGGGCTTTTTCGTTAACAAAAAAAAATGAGATCGGTTACTTAAATATGATCGTACTAAAGGAACAAGGAGCGTCACAAGAATTCAAAATCATCCCAAGGGAATTAGTTGCGACAACTATGAATATTTTGGATGAGGCTCAAGGTACAGATGTAGACATCCTTATTACGCCTTCAGTGGATCGGTATTATTTGGTCATTGATGCAATAGTTACTTTGATTCAGGACAGACACTACATTTTGAAGGTATTTAACGGTTCTGTTGAAGTATATAGGGATAGAATCTTTTGTACTAACCAAGTTGTTCCTGATTACTCAGTAAATGACGGAGAATACAAAGAAAACCCTTCAAACAACGACTTTATTATCATTTAACAGTATATGAGCGAAGAAAACATAAATACCAACTTTGACCCCATAGTTTTACAGTTAGGAATGACTGAACAACCAATTGTTACGGAGCCAACGAACACAACTGATAAATGGGTCGCATTTGGAGAGAATAACGACTACTACGATCATATTATCGGAAGGTATCGGAACTCAACAACGAACAACGCTGTAATAAACAACATTAGCCGCCTTATTTATGGCAAAGGGTTGGATGCTATCGATGCATCAATGAAACCCGGTCAGTTCGCAGCTATGAAGATGTTGTTCCCTTCTGAAGTAGTTCGAAAGGTGTCTATTGAATTAAAAATGCTTGGGCAATGTGCTTTTCAGGTACATTATAACGATTCACACACTCAAGTCATAAAGGTAGATCATTTCCCTGTTCATTTGTTACGTGCTGAGAAGGTAAACGACGACGGGGACATTGTTGCATATTGGTGGTCGAGTGATTGGAGTAATCTCCGTGATTTTCCAGCTAAAAGAATACCATCGTTCGGAACTTCAAAAGAAGCAGTCGAAATATGCTTTATACGCCCTTATTCAGTGGGTATGGTGTACTACAGTACTGTTGACTACCAAGGTAGTTTACCGTATGCAGTATTAGAAGAAGAAATATCAGATTATCTAATAAACGATGTACAAAATGGGTTTTCCGGTACCACTGTAGTGAACTTTCCAGGTGTTCCAAGCGAAGAACGCAGGGAAATCACGAAAGCACAAGTTATTAATAAGTTAACGGGCGCGAAAGGCGAGAAGGTAATAGTTGGATTCAACGCCGACGGTGACAAGAAGACCACAGTCGAGAAAGTACCTTTAGATAACGCACCAGACCATTACAATATGCTTTCTACAGAAGCGAAGGCCAAAATACTAAACGGACATAACGTAGTATCGCCCATGATTGTAGGGATAGAGAAGGAATCAAGCGGATTCGGTGATAATGGAGCAGAACTAAGAACAGCAAGCAGTTATTTCTACAATACTGTTGTAGTTCCATTCCAAGACTTACTTATTGACGGTATTGATAAGATATTAGCTGTTAACGGGATCATGTTGGACCTATTCTTTAGAAGATTGGACTTATTGGAAGATTTAGAGGCGAAACGACAACAAAAAGAAGAGACCACACTTAAGTTCGAACGACACGAACACATGCATACGTTACTTGATGAGTTTGGCGAAGAAGAAGACCCTGAGGAATGGGTGTTAGTAGATGAAAGGGAGGTTGATTACGACGATGAAGATAGACTTAACGATGAAGTTAGTTTGTGGGACCTCGGGTTAACACCTGGAAACAAGTTAATCTATAAACTTAAAGTGTTGCTAGCAAGCACAGGGATAGCTCGTGGTAACGCACGAAGCACTCAAGATGCAAAGATAGGTGACTCATTCTTTAAAGTACGATACCAGTATGACGGATCTGGTTCTCCGGATAGAGAGTTTTGCAAACTTATGATGAGTGCAAAGAAGATTTACCGCAAAGAAGATGTAATTCGAATGGGTGCCGTTGCTGTTAACCCTGGATTTGGCGAAGATGGCTCAGATACTTATTCAATTTGGCTTTATAAAGGTGGTGCAAGGTGCGAACACAAGTGGAAGCGCAAAACATACATGAGTAAAACACGCTCCATTGATGTAAACAGCCCTTTAGCACCCACAATAAGCACGAATAGGGCAGAATCCTTCGGTTATCGAGTAAGAAACGACAGAAGAGTAGCTATGAAGCCTACAGACATGCCAATGAAAGGATTCTCACCACGTAATACTAACAAACCAAGTGACGCACAATAACTAAGATATGGCAGAATCATTATTAATAACAACAGCTGATATAGTTAAGTTCACATCGATGAATGGAGGTGTTGACGTTGATAAGTTTGTACAATATGCTAAAATAGCTCAGGATGTACATATTCAAAATTATTTAGGGACTAAGCTATTTAGAAAGATTCAAGATGATATAGAAGCTGATACTTTAATCGATCCATACTTGGCTTTGGTCACTGATTTCGTTAAACCAATGTTGATACACTGGACAATGGTAGAGTACTTACCGTATGCACCGTACACAATTGCCAACGGGGGGGTATTTCTGCACAGTTCAGAAAATAGTGAAGGTATAACAAGGGGTGCGCTTTCGGACCTGTTAGAGGCGCAAAGAAACACCGCACAAGGATATACACAAAGGTTCCTGGACTTTATTTGTGCTAATCAATCGGACTTTCCGGAATACAGCACGAATACAAGTGGTGATATGTTCCCGGATAGAAACACGAACTTCACTGGCTGGGAATTATGAACAAGAAAAAGAACTATAAGCCTAAACAGGCCAATATTAAGAAACTGAAACTATTTCTAAAGAAATACAACGATGGCAGAGATAAAAGTAATTGATTTACCGGCAGCCGGAGCCCTAACGGGAGCCGAAGTCATGTTAGTTGAGCAAGGGTCCACAACTTCAAGGTCTACTGCTCAGGCTATCGCGGATTTAAACCCAGAGAAACACCTCGGTACAGACGATTTAACAATTGATCAGTCTTTGGCAACGAGATTCTTAAGAACAGGGGGAAATCTAGTTGGGGATGTTTTTTCAATTCAAACACTTGCAGGCACTAAAATAATTGACTTCAGAGGTGACAACACCATAACACTTCCCACTGGTTTTTTAGGAATAGGTACTACAAGTATAGGCCCGGGTTTTGGAGGGCATAGATTAGTAATTGCAAACACCGCAAGCGGGTCCGGATTACTTGTACAACAATCAGGAGCAAATGGCGAAGGTGTTTCAGTAACATTGACAGCTACAGGAGGCAGTACTGTTACCGGATTTGAGTGTACAAGTAGCAATGCGACTACAGTAACTAAATTAGGTTCAAGATATGATATTACAGGTTCAAGTACTGCTAATTTTGCTATAGATATTGTGAACGGTGATGTCAGAACTGGCACTGGTACAACTAACTTTGACATTGGGGGTGACTTAGCAACCGACACGATCAACTTCGAGAATGCTTCGGGAACTAATATAATGACAATTCAAGGTGATGGAGATATTAATGCTTTTGATGCGGCGGCAGCTAATTATGTCAACTTTGATCATTCGACAGGGATATTAAAAACTACAGCAAGTGAGGTTGGGAATATTGGTACAGCGGTACAATATGCGTTTAACGTTTTCTCGCGTCTATCTTCATCATCGGGAGTAGCGAGAATGCATAATAGCTCTGGAGGTGTTATATTTGATATGAGGCAGGCATCAGGTCATGGCACTTTAGCCCTGAAAGATTCATCAGGAGTTACACAAGCATTCATAAACACACAAGCCGGAACAATAGAGACAAGTATAAAGTTTATAGTTAATTCATTATCAGGAATAACAGAAGTTGTAGCTTTTGGCGGTGGATCAACCGGAGAAGTTGCAACACTAACAATTACAGGGGGAATAATAACAGCACGTACATTAGTACCATAAACAATAACGAAATGAAACTAGAAACAACAATAGACGTAACATATAATGTTAAAGGAACAATCAAGAAGCAAGAAACAGGTAAGCTAGTATTACGTATAACAAACACTTCATGGATGGATGATTTCGATAAAGTAGGTGTTAATTATAAATACTTAAGACCTGACGAAACATTGGTTAGTACAGGATCATTCACTGCTACAAATGGAGACATCAACGCGATCTATGATGCAATAAAGGGAAGTATACCAGAAGGTTTAAATCAAACGGAACACACAAAGTATAAATTCTACTTAGCTGCACAAATTGAAATGTCTACATCTTTGGAAATACAAGTTTCTGAAATTACACTAGATCCAGAATCGCAACAATAAAATTTTAATCGAGTTATATAAATAACAATTAACACTAAGAAAAATGGCAATTACAAATAACGGAACAGAGAATAAATTACCTGCTCAACAGGTTCCAACAGGGTATACACGACCAACTATTACTACGTTTGATATAGTAGGGGAGTATCAAAAAACTTTAACGCTTTCAGTATTAAAAGTTACTGTTGATGACGCTACAGAGGCTACTACGATGACCAACATCTTCGACGATGCAGTTATCGGCCTGGACAAGCAAGTTGCGGATCTCGTTACAGCGGAATACGACGCAACGGCAACAGTCAATTCATTCGCTCAACTTGTAGCAATGACAGACAACATAGTTGTTGAAGGTCCTAACTTCCTAACAGACGCAGCAACGAGCTATGTGTGTACAGTAAGATTATTCGTTCAAATAGTATAAGATCATGGCATTAAAAGCATTTACAAACAACAACTCCGTCGAACTTGACGATGGATCAGGAAACATCATATATATTCCTAAAACATCTTTTGATTTCAACGCAGACGGAGGAGGACAGTATACCCTTTTCAATAATCACAAGAAAGAGGAAAGTAGATCCGCAGCATTTGGAGATATTACAGATTCAGGAGGAACGCCGATTGGAACAGAAGCACAAGTAATAACCTTACTAACGGGTTTTAGCCCGGCCGGGGGAAGCAGTCCGGCGGAATATGCAGAGTTTCACTTAACAACGACACCTGAAGTTGTTGCTTTGAATGATGACGGTGTAACTTATACCAAAATACCCAATATGGTTCTTCCTATAGGGAATGGTTTTTCTGTAACTACAGGGACATTGAAATATGAGGGGACAGGAGGTACATTTTTAATTAATGGCGTATCAGATTTAGAAGTAAACAAAGCTACCGGAATATGTTATGCATTGTTCGTTAATGGTTCAGAGGTTCCCGGTGAAGTAACTCCACATGGGTTTACTAATCAGTCTAAGATTGAGAATATTTCCATTACCGCAATAGGTGTTTTAGCTACAAATGATCTTATAGAAATTAGAGCAAGAACAGACGCTTCAGCTATGACTGTGACGATTACAGTTGCAAAACTAGATGTAACATTCTTCCAGGTAGCTTAATAATAAAGTTCATTATATTTATAAAAAATATAAGATATGAAAATTGAAAGAAATGATCTAGTAACATTTTATGAAGGGCTACACAACCTCTCTAATCTATGTGGGATTGCTTTTATTAACGCTATAAGCCATAACAAACGTAAACTTAAGGCTGAATATAAGACTATCCAAGAAGTACGCTCAGAAGGTTTAAAGAAGTACAACAAAGACCGAATTGAATTGGCTGAGTCTCATTCAGAGAAGAACGAAGAAGGGGGACCAGTACTTATTTATAAAGAAAACCAAGAGACCTATAAGATAATTGACAACAATTTGTTCAATGCTGATTTAGCTAAACTTCAAAGCGATCATAAGGAGTCATTCGATGAATTGAATGATTATATGAAGGAAGAAATTGATATTGATGTTTACATGGTCAAATTGGACAAGGTAGACGAAGGAATAACAGAAGGTCAATACGATGTTATTTACATCATGATTGATGATTCAGAAACAAAATAAAAATAAAATAAATGGCAACAAGAACGGCAACGATTACATCGTCAATTGAAGAACCAAACGGAGAAACAACAACGGTATCAATAACAAGAGACTACGACGATTCAGATGATTTCAAGTGGGAAGATATAGATTTTGAGTATATTTCAGAATCTAACCCAGGTGGTCCAGTAATGAGACCAAAGAAACCAAGATAAAATGAGTAGTGCGACAGAGAAGATTACAGCGTTAATAACACTAGCTTTACTAATGATTAACATTGTACCACCTTTGTTTAGAGATAATGAACTGTACTTTGATAACGCATACAATACGGTGCTTTATTTTTCTCTGTCGTTTGTAGCTATAGCTTTACCTTGGATAACTAAAATGTATAGAATTGTCAAAATACTTTGTTTAGCTGTTGGTGGATGGTTTACTTCCGCATTAGCATTTGAAGTGTTTAATTGGTTCGTTCCGGACGTTGTTTTTAACACTATGGCCGACGACTTTTTATACTTGCAATGGGTAATATGTTTTGTTATAGCTATTTCATTTATTATAACACATGAAGTATGGATCAAGCAGAAGAGATAAGACAACTAATTGAGAGCGCTAAGAGCGGTTATTGGTACCCGATAGTATTAATGGCTTCGGTATTTTCTATCATCGTAGCATTGCTGTTAGTTATATGGAACCAAATGATTAGGAACAACAATACTCGACACAAGAAAACGGAAGACATATTAGAGGAGACAATGAAAAATCAACAACAAATAGCGATTATTGTTAACCGTCACGATGTAGAGATTGAACACCTGAAGAAGTCCACTCAGTGAAACTATGGAACTACATAAAGAAATTAATCGAAAGCGATTCTCAAGAGTCCTCAAAGCGTTTTATCGCATTGTTTATCGTTATACTAATAACCTACACAGTAATACGATTTACAAACACTAAGAACTATATAGACGTACTTGTGATCCTTCGTAATTTCGTGTTGGCACTTGCCGGAGTTGGTGCAGCTATATCGATGTTTAAAAAGAAGTAGTATGTATTATAGATCAGAACATATTGTTGCAATGGCGAGAATGGCTGAAGGTTTCGTCGAGATCCCGAAAGGCTATTGGTTAGCTCCTATTCGAACGAACTTAAAGGATCAGAAACCAAACGAATTCAATGACGTAGTACACTTGATGCACGGTGAAAAGAAAGTCATGTCGACAACTTGTACCACCGTACCAGGATTACCAGCATTGAAAGGAGGGTATAAGAAGTACAACTCTAAGGGTGCTGCGGTTGTTTGTGCTAATGTATGGATGTATGATTCGTTTCAATATGGATTACACCGGGGACGAATGAAAGCACTTCGAGCAGTTAAAGCTATATTTACCACACGTGACGGTAATCTAAACAACAAAGCTGAAGAATACGGAAACCGTCAATTAGGAATGTGGGCTACGAACTTCCATGCATCTACATACAAGTACCTCGATAAGCTGGTTCGTAAATGGATCGGACATTGGTCCTATGGGTGTATCGTTTGTAACAACAGGCAAGAGTATAATAAGATTATCGAGACAGTGGGAAAAGATCCTATTAGCATGGTAATCATTCCAGAATTCAGTGTGTAATGAAAGAACTAATTACAGCAAAGAGTGTATTCGTCGTTTTAATAACGATTTACTGCGTCTCAGTAACAGAACGTAGACTTAACGTAGAATATAACCATTCAGAAGAGATCGTGCAGCACGAACGAGATAAAGCGACAATGCAGGATAACATTAATAGTCTAACCAATAAAATATACAAGTATGAAATTGACAGGATTAAAAAGAATGCTAGCGTTGATACTATGTCTAACGATGGCCTCGATAGTGAATGGTCAGACATCCACAGATAGTGTAACGATAACACGTAAAGCTCAACGTAGCTGCATTAAGTGGTATTACGATAGCAAGTTTAAGGACTCGGTTATCGTGTATAAGGATTCGATTATACTTACTCAGTCACAGTTTATAGAGTTGTCCGATCAACGAATACACCGTATGAACGACGAAATAAACGAAGCACGGGAAGAGTCTGTAAAGGATAGGAAACGATTGAAACGAACAAGAATCATTGCATGGGGAGCGGGTATATTGGCAGGGGTTCTCACATTGTCATTATTTATTTAAGAAATATTTGTATCTTCGCTTACCGACCGTTCTGGTTGGGATGTAGTTTTTAAGTTAGGTACTAAGGGGAGGTTTCATGATCTCCCTTTTTTAATACTATTTGGTTTATATTAAAATATATTAGTATATTGCGGTCATAACTTAAAAATATACATTATGGAATTCAAAGGAACAGAAGGAGAATGGAAAGACCAGTACGGAATATCGGGTATTCTGATATTAGACCTCGATAATAATTTAGTAGCAAAGGTTTATAATGAAGAAGACGCAAAGCTAATTATAGCAGCACAAGACTTGTTAGAGGCTTTACAGGAATTGGTTGCAGATGTAGACGGAAACACACTCGACGACGCCCAATTCAACGCAATGGAAAAAGCAAAAACAGCAATCAATAAATCACTAAACCAATAGTCATGAAAGGATTAAATTCACGCGTAGTACTAACCTATTCTAAAATGGAAGGTAAAGGAAACGAAACCTGGTTCAACATAACATCTGACCACGGATTGTATATAGAGGAACAAAGTATCGGTGTCGTTTACCACGAAGACGAACAAGCAGCCGAATCAATTGCCAACCACATAATATGTATTCCACAAATGGTCGTAGCTATAGAGGCTTATAACAAGCTGAAGAATGCTGGGATATTGGAGCCGTCAGAATTCGAAACGATGTCAACGGATCTACAGGAGAAAATGAAAGCAGCATATACAAAGTTGTACGGTGAGTAACACAGTTAAACAACATACCGAGGACCAGATTAGACATGACTTGTTAGATGGTCGATTAGCGACGAAGCAGATAGCACTAAAGTACGATGTTACGATGTATACTGTTAATCGTTTGATGAGTGACATCTGTCATAATGTTTATAGGCATCCGGTAGGTGTTTATGGTGATATGAGTAAGACTTCGTCGTATTGGACGGAAGACGAAATGCTCAGCTCACCTTTTTACAATGCAACAAACCGAGAAAAAATAACCCCGATCAGAGAAGATTGGAAATTATATTAGAATTATGGAAAAGACAATTGAAGAATGGTATCAAGATTTACCGCAATATGTGCGTGAAAAAGCAATTAAGAACGCTAGGACTCAAAATATGACTCCTACATTGGGATTAACGGTTGAAGATTTACAGAGTGCGTTAATTTGTGGTTTTTCATGGGGGAACTCACCAGAAGAACATGACTATTGGCAAGATCAACATAATAAGTTGTTTGGTGATTAAATAATTATTCGTATTATTGTACCGTTAGTTCTGACGAAAGTCATATTCGACACTAACCAGACATAAGGATATTAGCTTTTGATTAAGCAATTCAATATAGAAGGTTTACGAGGTCGAATACGTAAGCCTTTTTTTTATGGGCGATAATTGAATCTTAGTTATCGCCTATATCACACAGAACTTTCTGGTTACTCATACAGACAACAAGGCTAATAACTTGTACCTAATTTTGGCTCAGTGAGGGCGTGTTTAAGGAGGTGTATGAGCGATGATAGTAGGAATACTATTCTGTCTTCGTGACAGGCTGATGACGAGAGCGGCTCGATGGTCGAAGTAAGTCAGGGGTTCGTTAGTTGTCACTTCTATTATGTAGTAGTGGCTTATTAGCGAAGCTGTTTCTAAGAACAACTAATAATCAAAGTAAGTAACCATTATAGTAAGTAAGTAGTTAATTAATAATATAAGTTATGGAGTGGATAAGTATAGAAGACAGATTGCCGGAGTTTGGCACGGACGTATTGGTGTTTGACGAGGTGCCTAATATGGTATTATCGGCCATATTGAACGATGGTGTTTGGGTTGATACTTTTGATGAATTTGAGTTAGAGACTGTGACTCATTGGTCCGAATTACCAGAACCACCAAAAACGAAGTAAGCATGAAAAGTAAATACACAGTAATACCAGATAAGATCTTAACTGATATTCACGAAGTACAGACACTAGGATTAATAGTAATCTTATTATCCGGTAAGTATGATGATATAGAGAAGGAACGGCTTTCGTCGACTTTAGGAATGAGTAAAACGGCTTTCACGAAGTCCTGGAAGCAACTAACCGATTTAGGGTATATCGTCGAGTCTAACGAAGGCTACCAAGTTTTCGATACACCAGACCCATTATACAACCATACGAACAGCACGCAGGACTTATTCAACGAAGAACAACCAACTGAACAGATTGCTATTGTAAAAGACAATAGTCAAAACGATTTAAAAGAAGAATCTTTCAATAGGTTTTGGGACTTGTACGGAAAAAAGGGTACTAGAAAGAAGGCTTTATCTAAATGGATGAAACTGTCCAAACCACAAATCGATAAGTGTTTTGAGTTGGTAGGGCCTTACATTCTGTCCACTCCGGATAGACAATACCGTAAAGGATGTGAGTCATGGTTACACAATGAATGTTGGAATGACGAAGTTGATTTGCCGAAGGTTGACAAACGAACCGAAAGCCTAGGCAAAGGGTATAACCATATAATGGACCAAGTACGTAAAGCCGAAGAATCATGATATTAAAAAAGGGACATAGTTCAAAATACTTGCGAGACTATAAGGACGGTAAGATACCAATGGGCTTAGGCTTAGGTTGTGATCTGGATAAGAATTTAGTTTGGAAAGATTCACAGTTAAACATAATTCTAGGTCATGACAATGTTGGTAAAACCTATTTTATAGAATGGTACTTCTTAGCACTCGCCACTATACACGGAATGACGTTCACTTTGTTTATGGATGAGAATCATGCCGGGAAAGTATTCAGGGATTTAATTCAGATGTTAGCAGGCAAAGAGTTTAAGAAGATCGAAGACGATGAACTGGAATATTACGAAGCTATAATACATAGACACTTCAAGGTAGTTGATAATTCAAAAAGGTATAGCCCGGAAGAACTTTTGGAGTTGTTTAAAAAATCGAATACAGACAATTACTTAATTGACCCATACAATGCACTTAAAATGTCAATGACATACACGACTAATTATGAAGTACTGAATGAGTTCAAGATGTTCACCAAACAAACGAAGAAGACTATTTACATTAATACTCATCCAGCTACGGCAAGCGGTAGACGATCAGCAGGAACGTATAACCAAGATCACCAATTCGCAGGACACATAATGCCACCGGTTAAGGCCGACATTGAAGGCGGTAAACCCTTCGCTAACAAAGCAGATGATTTTATATTGATACATAGATTACTCAAGCACCCGGATATGTGGAAGTACACAATGTTAGAGGTCGACAAGATCAAAGATATGGACACAGGAGGCCGTCCAACTGTTATGGATTTACCTGTACTTTTGGATTATAACTTCGGCTTAGGCTTTAAAGTAAACGGTAAGGATGTGATCAAACGAACACGAATGCCTGTAAAACAAATTAAATCAGTTATTGACTTTTCTTCTGAAGATGAAAGGGGATTCTAAAAACCAGACTTATGATAGCGTATAAAAAACTAACGACCGTATTAAGTGATATATATTACGACGATGAACTCATTGGACACGTTGAGCGAATAGGAACGATGTACGCACTCGAAATACATTATATGACACTAAACCTACCTTTACAACATAAACGCCTTATAAAAGGCATTATTGAACGCCTAGATCAACGTCACAGAGACAGACAGTATAAAAAAATGGTAATGGCTTACAACCTTAGAAATAGTAAGATATACGGGAATAAATATGTGGAATTTTATATACTTGATTAAAATAAATCAAATCAATTGTTGTATATTAAAATATATATATTAAATTAGCAGTAACTTAAAAAATATACATCATGGAAACACCAAATCAATTACACTTAACAATCGAACAGTTGGAGGACATCGTTGATCAAGCGAAGTCTCTACGACATAAACACAAAGATCGTAGTCCAATCGTAAGAATCACGAAAACAGCTAGTAGGCAAGACCTGAGAAGCACCGACAAGATCGAACTAGATTTGTTGATGTCATCTTCAACAACCGAAAATCACGAAGGATGAGAGAGATAAAATTTAGAGCATGGGATGATAAAGAAATGTACTATAATCCATATATACCAAATCATGGTACTTGGGCGATGATTGATGAATCAATTAAAGATTGCCAAGACAATTACAAATCATTCATGCAATCCACTGGACTTAAGGATAAGAATGGTAAAGACATTTACGAAGGTGATATAATTAGCTTTCCCAGCGGAACTTCTACACGAATAGAAATCGAACATGACGGCCAGAAAATGGCAGCGTATAAGGAAAACCCCAATAAAATCGGATTAGTTTTATATCACAACGCAGGGTTTCAAGTCCATAACTCCAATGAGATTAAAGGAATTACAGGAGTTGGTTATTATGGTTGCTTAGGAACGACAAGACATTTAAAGTATACTTTCGAAATAGAAATAATCGGAAATATTCACGAAGACAAACACTTATTGGATGCCTAAAGCAACCACCGATCAGATCATTGCTTACAAAACATCTTTGGATAAGATATACAAACGAAACCTAGAGTTGAACATAGGCATGACGAAGAAACAAATCGAAAGGGACATTAAGTATAACGCACAATTTCCGTATGAGTCGACGAAGCATAAAGATGTGACCACGGAAGACATGATAAACTTAACAATCCACTGTGATTTGTATAGCGACCAATTCGGGTTGGATAACAACTTTCCACCGGATGAACAAGACGATCAAATTAATTTAAATATCGAATAATATGGAATGGCACAAAGAAGGTTATGACATTGACGAACAACAAATAAACAAAACAATTATGTCAGGAATTAAGACAGCAGCAATTACAACAGTAGGAACGGTAAGCGAACCATTTGGACAGTATCAAACCCTTTACCATGATTTAACACTGGATAATGGTGATAAGATAAACATCGGTAAAAAGGCTCTTCAGAAAGCAGGGTGGAATGTAACGTATCAAATAATAGGTGATTTGGGTCAACACGAATTCACAAAGGCCAAGTCTGTAAGCGCGCAGATTCAATCAACAGAACAGAGCCATGCATCTGCCCAACAACCACAAAAGACGACACAGGCTTACGTACCTCAAGCAGATCCACGACAAGAGTCAATAGAAAAACAAGTGTGTTTGAAGGAGGCTATTAACTACCATGCACACAACGGGTATATCACGGAAGAAAAGCACAAAGAAACATGCGACACTGCACGACTATTCTACGCGGAATTATTTAACAATTCAATATCCTAAGTCATGATAGAATCACAACATAACGACGTGCTAGAGTATGAATACAATGTTGTATTACCCATATACGAATTGAAAGATCAAATCATTAAACGATCAATACTGTTAACGGTTTTTTCATGTACAATGAATACTTGGAATGATATGACACAGAGATATTCAGATTCCAAGATACTTCGGAAAGGTATGTGCATCACGTTCGAAGGTAAAGAAAGTGACTTTGATAATTTATTAGATCAACTTTATGCGGATGAATCCAATATGAAAGTGATCGGAATTTACGAAAACAATTAGCCATGGATTACGACTTAGCAAAACGAATCAACAGTAAGTTCATACTTAAATGCACTAACAGCACAGGTGATAAACAGCTTATCGGTGCTGGACAGCTTCATAAGTTCATCGGTATGGGTGGATCAGAAGTCGCGAAGGACATATATGTTGATGCACTACAACGAGAAGGAGACAATTTCGAAATAGAGTTGAAACGAGGTATAACTATTCGATTCAATAAACGACAAACCAAATAGTCATGAAAAAATTAGAATTAAAACACTTAGCACCTTACTTGCTTTATGGGTTGAAATTACAGTGGATAGATTTGAACGAGGTTGTAATGAGTGCTGATACCATTCAAGTTGCGATCAATCAAAACATTAAGCCAATCTTACGGCATTTGTCGGATCTTCCAAAACATACTGATACAAATTCAGATTATGTCTATTTCTTTGGTGAGATAAATGGAATAGATGGAATGGGGCAAGCAGAGGCAATTGCCAGAGGTATTATATCAATTAGAGAGCTAGATTATGGCACTGTAGGTTGTTTGTTAGAACATCATTACGATGTATTCGGACTAATCGACAAAGGACTAGCAATTGATATTAACACTTTAACCAAATAATATGGCGAAGACGAAAACAATAGGTAAAGGCGAGAGGGCTGCACGAAAAAAGCTACAGACTTATGTTTACAAATACTTAGAACGAGGCGGTTCAATACTACAGATAGCCAACGGGTCTAACGTTCATTCACAGACGATAGTTAGATTCCTTGAAAAAGAATCAATACTTCGACTCGATAAGTGGGACGACATTGTAAAATTCATGGATAAAAACCCAATCAAATGAAACAGTACTGGAACTTCCTGATGGCTTTGGCATGGTGTACGGTGTTACTATTCATTATATTCTGGTCGTTAATGACATGGTCAGAGTCGAATAAAACGAAGCCCGACACTAGGGAAACAATTACCAAGGACAACGCAAGCCGTCTAAATTATTAAGTAACCTAATCCCTGCATCGTTTGGTGTGGGGATTTTTAATTACCACTATGAAAGAACCCAAACTAAAAGACTGCGCCAACGAGTCATGCGATAATCAATTCCAACAATTTAAAAGCACTGTGAAGGTATGTTCAATGCATTGCGCTATAGAATTCGCGAAAAAGAAAAGCCAAGACGATCAAATCAAACAGGCTAAACGGGACAAGAGTAAACACAAGGTCGACGAAATGTCCGTAGATAAATACCGATCAACATACATACAACCACTCATCAACCTGCTTGCACGAATCATTGATAAAGGCCAACCATGTATCGCATCAAAAGTAACGAAAGGAAAGATGGCAGGAGGACATTACCACGCAGTAGGACACAACAGAACACTAGCTCTTAACCTTCACAACGTACACATCCAATCATATCACTCAAACGGACCCCAGGGAGGCCAACACATTAAGTATCGCCACGGGTTAATCGATGTGTACGGAGATCAGTACACGAACTTCGTGGATATGTACATCATGCAATGTCCACCACTACACTTGACGAAAGAAGACCTTGTAAACGTTAAACCTATTCTTCAAAAGATGGTCAACCACTATAAGAAGCTTGATAAGGAATATACACCGTTAGAACGTATAGAATTACGTAACAAACTCAACATTGAATTGCGTATTTATCCGGAAGAATTCGCGAAGTATAAAAAATAATTAACCTAACATTTGTTTATATTAAAATATATTACTTATATTGCAGTAACTTAAAAAATTATACATCATGAACGAATCAACAATTAAAGTGTGGCAATGCTTCAGTACCCACAAAGTCGACGGAAAGCCAGTAAACAGAAATGTGGGTGAACCATTCAAAGGAACGAAACAACAATCACAGGCATGGATTAACTTGATGTACGACGTAACAGCAGTAGCCTGTAAAGAGGCTGACATAATGGAACTGTCGAAGATAAAATTCCACGAAACACAGATGTCCGGAGTAACCGCAATGGTAAAAGGTAATGGAAAGATAATTGGAATGGTGTCCAAACCAAACGGAAGCTACATGCTGCAAGAAGGAGTATACGATAGTGAGCCATCCGAAGTAGATCACGAAGACTTACAAGAATTAGGGTTTAACGAGACCCAAAAGTAACACTACCGTACGCCTATTTATTACACCTGAATACGTTTAATTAAAACAAAAACCACGATCATGAATAAGACGAACCAACTAATAGACACTTTCTTTAATCAGTTCATATCAAACGAAGAAACACCAGAGAATGAATATAATCCTAAAGTTAAAGTTCTATCAACAGTATACCCAGGAGACTGTAAACGAATGAGCTTAAACGGAGACACTGAATGGTACGGACTACAAGAAGAGTCAATAACATATAGCAGTATAGCAAGCAGTACACACCAGCCATTTGGGCTAAGATAAAACGTTCAAATACTTAACACATGACCAAAAGAGAAACAGTAAAAGAATTGTGGATGGCAAACACATCAAACGAGATTGCAGTTATCCTTAATAAACACACTCGTAAAGAAATCAAAAGAGTACTTGATAATATTTCTGAATATGTACCAGAAGACATTTTATCACAGATTCACGTTACAGAAAAACTTTAATTAAAAAATACAGATATGGAAGCAATAAACAGCACACATATTATCAAAGTCGATTGGATTGACGCAACAAAAAACGAAGTCATTGCAGTATTGCCTTTTTTATATGAAGGAGAAAAAACAATGAGAATTGGAGATAAACAATATTCCTCATTAAAAAGAGAAGACCATATACACGATGGTAAAGGAGTAATTAGGAAACTGTTCGTTGATAAGAAGCGTTCAAAATAATGTTAATTATTATGAAAGCACAAGACCTAGTAGACTCATGGAAGAAACAAAAGTATTACATTTTAAAACGTGGATACTTTTACCGACCAGACGCAAAAGGATATACTGGTGAAAAATCGGAAGCTGGTCAATTCACTTATGATGAAATGAAATCTCACTTAGACCATTGCGACGAATTAACATCCTTGCCAATAAATTAAACATTAAGATAATTGATATGGGATATTTCACCAAACGACAAGAGAAAATTAAAAGGGCTTACTTGGAAGGCAAGAAGGCACGGGAAGAATCAAACAAACGTTAGTTATGAAAAGAGATAAAGATTGTACAGATTGTAATGGGTCTGGATATGCAAATATTGGCGGGAATATAATTCCTTGCAATTGTGAATTAATTAAAATCAAACTTTCGTCTAAGGACGAGACAAAATAGAAGTTATGCAGAAAAGAAAACTTGAAGAACTTAAAGCGGATTTACATGATTGTGAAGCGCTTTGGTCAAAACATAGTTGTGATTGTCTATCATTTGAAATGGATTCATTGCAAAAAGAAATCAAAGAACTAGAAAGATGTAGAATTTATATGAACCGATTTAAAAGATACGATTTTTAAAAACCTTCAAAAGATTAGCACTATGAGAGTACCAGAGATATTAGGCGTAGAAGTAATAACACCAGATGGTAGAGGTAGTATACTATCCTTACATAACGGTAGAGTTATAATATGCTTACATAAAATAGAACGCAATCAGGTGATGAAAGGAAGCTCTAGAGAGTTTGGTGAAATGCATTACGCATATAAATATGAAGATGTTGAAATAATAAAAGGGCAATATTGTTTCAATGACGAAAGAATATCTAGCCAATACGAACACATTAAACCTTCGTCTACGGGCGAGTAAAAATAAATAAAATGAAATACAAGCATTATATATCAATTGTTTTTGTAGGGTTAAACGGTGAGGCGTTCTACTCATCATTCGAAACAACAAGTAAAATACCATCTGATTCTGAATTAAGGGATTGCATTCTACAAATCATGCAAGAATCACCAAAAATGAAGGACGGAGATGATTACCGCTTTGGAATTAACAGCATAGCAACTGTTACACTTTAACTTTGATTTACCATGAGAGATTATACAATATGTTACAGACCAATATGGGGACAAATGACAAGGTACTTTAAAAGAGTAAGGGCATCATCTGAAAGACATGCAGAAGTAAAATTTTACGGAACAAAAGAAGCAGACAATTGCCAAGAGATATTATTTATAGAACAACGTTAAACCTTCGAAATAATGAGACACGGCAGTTTATTTACAGGTATAGGAGGAAATGACCTAGCAGCAGAATGGATGGGATGGGATAATATATTCCAAGTTGAGAAAGACATTGCTTGCCAAAAATTATTAAAAAAACGATTCCCAAATACAGAACTACATGGAGACATCAAAGAATTTAAACCGGAACAAGGATCTGTTGATATTATCACAGGTGGATTCCCTTGCCAACCATTTAGTCAAGCCGGAAAGCGAAGAAGCAAAGAAGATGACCGTTACCTCTGGCCGGAAATGTTACGAGTTATTCAAGAAGCAAAGCCAAAGTTCGTTGTTGCTGAAAACGTTACTAACATCGACGGGATGGCACTCAAAGAGGTGCTTAATGACTTGGAAGACGAAGGTTATGAAACGCTCCCACCGCTTGAAATTGAAGCTGCAAGTGTCGGTGCGTTCCACAGAAGAAATAGAGTTTGGATCATCGCCATTAAAGAAGACCCACTCGATACCAACACCAACAGCATCGGATCACATAGAGAGGGTGTCGACCAGCAAGGAAGTGTTGAATTTCAACACGAACAAATCAGTCTCCCTGGATCGTTGGTTTCGCCATCGATACAACAGGGAGTTGACCCCAGAGTTTTCAGAAACTCTAATGGGTTATCCAGCCGGGTGGACAGACTTAAACAAATAGGAAATGCAATATGTCCTCAGATAGCCTTTGAGATTTTTAAAGCTATAGAGTGTACACAAAACCCTTCCAAAAATTGACATAATGGATATAGAAGAATTTAAAAAGCAATACGAAGAGAATAACCCTGCACCAAAATGGAATAAGAAAGAATGTGGTGAGGGTTGTAATTGCATTGACATTGCAGAATTTAATAATGGAGGTGAGCCAGTGAAAAACTATCCTTGCAAAAGTCCACATACACCATTTGATAAAGATTAAACGTTCGGTTAATCCCGACTAAAAATAAGAAGATGAAAAAATTACTATTTATACTAATGATAGTACCATACATGAGCTATTCGCAATGCGCGTGTGCTTGTTATGATCCTAATGATGTAACTGACTGTACGGAGAGCAATTGCAGCCAGCTAAACTTTACCAACTGTATTAATTCAGGATTGATATGGTTCCAAGGAGCGGTAAACGTACCCCAGGGAATGTGTGCATGTGAGTATTTACAAGGTATAGAATTACCAGTTGAACTAATTTCGTTTGATGGTGATTGTAACAGGTTGTACTGGGAAACTATATCAGAACATAACGCTTCACATTTCGCTATACAGTCCAGTACAGACGGAAAGGATTGGGAAGTATTAGGTGATGTCATGTGTAATAATAGCGAGTATGGAGGCAGCTATTCGTTGAAACTTGAAAACAACGGGAAAGAAATCACATACTACAGATTAGCACAATACGACTTTAACGGAGACAGCGCATTGTACCCGGCCATTTCCATACAATGTGATAAACCAGCAATAGAGATAGCTGTATATGACATGCTAGGTAGATATATAGGTGATTCAATACCCACGAACAAAACAGGGATTGTTATCATTAAGTATCTGGATGGTAGTATAAGTAGGAGATATTTAAATCCACTATATTAAACGGAAACAACAGCAGCTTAACGGCTGATTTTTTTGTATTGCATATAAATTTGTAATTTAGTGATATGAAAAAACTATTATCAATCGCCTTGTTAATTATTATAGTGTCAAGTTCTTGCGAAAAAGCAACCATTACAAATACACCGGTCCCTTCACCTCAAAACGGCTGGGTTGATAGTTTAGAGGGTGTATGGTACAATCAATTAAACGACTCGATTATATTTACCTATCATCAATCATTCTTTACGGACGCGTCGGGATCAACGGAACATTGGGAGTTAGAAGAAATGTATATAGGAACTGGTAACAGTTTCGACCAGGATAACGACGGCCTATTATCATTCGCGATATCCACAGACACTAACTACTTTTCCGGGATAGACATATCAAACTATGTAAACAAGTATTACCAGATACAAAACGATACACTAAGATTAAGCGACACCCCAGATTTATTAACCCCAATTATATTCACTAGGTAGAGATTATGGAAGACTGGATAACGAAAATAGCAAACAAACATGACTACTGGGTAAGGATAATTAACTCTTATGGCGAGTCGTTATATGCTGAAGACATTGTTCAAGAACTGTATATAAGATTATATAAGTACGCCACAGAGGATAAAGTTTTAATTGATGGTGAGGTAAATTACAGTTACGTTTCCTTCGTATTACGCAATCTATTCTATGACTACTGCAAGAAAAAGAAACAGGTTGAGCTAGTACGTATTGGTGAAGGGTATAATACCCCTGCAAACAAAGAGTATTCATATATGGAGCAAACACAGGCCGACGAAGCTATATTAAGAATAAACGATAAGATAAACAACCACATTAAAAAATGGCATTGGTACGACGGTCATCTATACGACTTACACATAAACAAAGGAATGTCCATGCGTTCAATCTCACGAGGCGCTGGTATAAGCCTTAAGAATATATGTGAAACCATGAAGCGATGCAGAAAGGATATGGAACAATTCATGTCCGACGAAGTACAACAAGACATTGACAATTATAAAGAGGGTAACTACGAATTAGTATAAAACAAACAACATGACAGATCAAAGATTAAAAGATTTCAAAGGGGATAAACGCTCCAAAGAATACAAGGCATTAAAGGAACTTGTTGCATCCGAACAAGTAAACGCGAAAACTATCAATGCTGTTACGGACATACAGACTGAAGACGATTCTATATTATCTCCAAGCGTAGAAATTACAACAGAAGTTAAAACACAAGAGGAACTAACAGAGATACACTCTAATCAATCTTCAGGCGTTGGCGATACAGTTGAGAAGGTATTAGAGAAGACAGGCGTTAAAAAGCTTGTTAAGTGGTTGTCCGGTGGCGAAGATTGTGGATGCGACGAAAGAAAAGAAAAGCTAAACAAGATGTTCCCTTACAGGAAGCCACTATGCTTAACGGAGCAAGAACACGAATACCTATCCAGATTCTTCGGAAGACAAAACCAGTTCGAAGTAACACAGTCCCAACAGTTAGGAATACTTAAGATATACAATAGGGTCCTACGACACGACCGACAGCCTTCGAATTGCCCAAGCTGTTTACGACAGATAGTTGCGGATCTCACGAACATATACGATACTTACCAGGACGATGAGAAAGCTTAAAAACGAAAGAAGAGTAAAAGGAATATGCTTATGTGTGTTCCTTGCTTTAGTAACAGTGATAACCTATGTTATACAATAAGAAAATAAACCTGAGTTATGGAGATACAAGAAATAATATTTTTAATAAAGTTTTACGAAGAAAAGCTGTCATTACATACGGGAGGGTGTATGAATGAAGAATTGAGCTATGCGAATAATATCGTTCCTAAACTAAATAAAAAACTAACAGAGATGACCGACAACTTAATAAAACCTTCCAAACAGTAACATTGAATAATCATTAATGAATTTATTTGATTATGGAGAAAGAAGATAAAAGAAAGAATAACGGAGGCAACAAGAACGCTGGGCGTAAACCTAAGAGCGAAGAACAGATGTTAGCAGAGAAACTATCACCCTTTGAAGAAGATGCGTTAGAAGCTCTTAAAATAGCTGTAAAAGATAAGAAGCCCTGGGCTATTAAAATGTTCTTCGAATACATGTATGGTAAACCACATCAAACGATACAACAAGATAATACGCATAGCTTTGATAAAATAGATATGAACGATTGGAAATAATACAGTTATGGAATCAAACGAATTACGGATTGGAAATTACATTAAGCATACTGAATCAAATAGAGTTGGTGCGGTTACCGGCTTACAAGAAAACATAATTGATTGTACGAATGGATTTGATGGCTCATTATATTCTGAACCAATCCCATTAACCGAAGAATGGTTATTGAAGTTTGGATTTGAAAAGAAAACTGAATTATTAGGATTTGGCTCTGTAGAGTCTACATTCTACGAATTGAACAACGACAGAATTTATTTGCTTCGCAAAGGGTTTGAATATGAACGAACACCAACCTTGAAATCAAACGAAAGATTTAATTTATGTAAGGTATATAATTATGTACACCAACTACAAAACTTATACTTCGCATTGAAAGGCGAAGAACTAGAATGCAGATAACTAAGCCACATCTAACAAGCTACCAAAAGAAGATCCTGTTCTCGAAGGCACGGTTCACGATAACTGAAGCCGGCACGAAGACGGGTAAAACACACTCGCACATCCTTTGGCTGTTTGGTAAGGCTCACGAATACGAAGTAGCATTAGGATTTAATTACTGGTGGGTAGCTCCCGTATATTCTCAATCAAAGATTGCCTTCAACCGATTAAGATTAAACCTAGTAAGATACGGAGTCTACAGATTCAACGAAACATCATTAATAATCTATTGTCCTAACGGAGCAGAGATACACTTTAAGACAGCAGACAAACCAGATAACTTATACGGGGAAGATGTACACGCAGCAGTGTTCGACGAAGCAAGCAGAGCCAAAGAACATGCATGGACAGCACTATACTCCACACTAGCAGCAACCAAAGCACCATGTAAACTAATAGGAAACTTCAAAGGCATATCGAATTGGGTCCACAAGCTTAAGGAGTTAATGAAGAACGATCCTAACTGGGATTACTTCAAAGTAACATGTTGGGATGCGGTCGACGAAGGCATACTTGAACTGGACATTGTACTACAAGCACAGAAAACAATGCACCCTAGAATGTTCAGTGAACTATGGGAAGCAGAACCAACGGAAGACGAAGGCCAATTAATAAACAACGAAAGCATAGTAAAGCTATTCAGTAACACTCACATAGAAGAAGGGGCCAAATACATCACAGCGGATATCGCACGTATGGGAAGGGACAAGACAGTTATCTATCTATGGGACGGCCTAAGAGTTATCGAAGTTATTGAGATGGATGTGTCGAAGGTTACGGAGTCAGCAGCAGCAATAAAGAAGCTACAGGATGAACACAATGTAAATACCAGTAATATCATAGTCGACGAAGACGGAGTAGGAGGAGGAGTAGTAGACATACTTGGATGCATAGGATTCGTAAACAACTCAACACCGATCAAGATCGAAGGGAAGAAGGAAAACTTCGTTAACCTCAAAGTACAATGTTACTGGAAGCTTGCCCAGGTAATAAACAGGAACGAAATCTATGTTGACTGTGATCCGACTCAAGGACGAATGTTAACGGAGGAACTAGAGTGGGTAAGGCTTCCGAAGGAGATAGACGCACAGAAGATTAACATATTAAGCAAAGATGAGATTAAGAAGAACATAGGACGTTCACCTGATTACTCAGATGCTTTAATGATGCGTATGTACTTTATGGTTGACCCACATCGAGGGCAGTTGTATGTGTACATGTAAAAACGAGTCTCCACCGTGTGCAGTAAGTTGCCACGATGTTTGATTATCAGTAAGTTAAAAAATGACTATATTAGCAGTAACTTAAAAATATATACATTATGCCGAAAATATCAGAACTGGAAGTAGTAGACTTTAACAAGGACATGATAGATCACTGCTTTTACGTACAGGACATGAACACTCCAAACATTACGAACGTTCCTTTATCTAAAGTCTTTGAGTATATTAAAGAGTCTGCGATGCAGGACGAAGGACTAACGGTAGAATTAAGAGATGACAAAATGTTCTTCATTAAGGGCAAACAATAACTATATGAATCAATACGACATAGACCCCGAAGTAGAAAGAAAGTCAGCAGGACTAGGCTGTTTATTGTTAATAGTCAGTGGCATTGCGATAGTGTTCGTGATTAGCTTATTATTAACAATAAACAGCCTAGTCCT
>Ga0209976_10000309_pt1 | contig 35405 bp, 29 predicted proteins | sample SumtaG_FD_182806 | JGI IMG/M metagenome (GOLD analysis project Ga0209976, IMG submission 182806) | Deep subsurface microbial communities from Indian Ocean to uncover new lineages of life (NeLLi) - Sumatra_00157 metaG (SPAdes) (version 2) | ecosystem: Environmental > Aquatic > Marine > Oceanic >...
AGTGACGCGGAGACACGGGGACACGGAGGGAACGGCGGTATGGGGGCGAGGGGGAGAGGGGGCGAGGGGGAGAAGGGGAGAGGGGGAGCATGGGAGAAAAACCGGTAACGAAGTATCGAGGTGTCGAAGTGTCGAGGTAAAACCATCATGCCAGCTTGCCACGGCGTAGTTCGAAGAACGAAGACGGGTCATTCCGGACCGAGCTGAACAATAAGTCCCTTTCTGAACTCTTCCCCTCCCTTGAGGGGAGGGGATTGAGGGGAGGGTGAAATAAACGCGAGGATCCGGAATCCAGCTTGGTCTGTCATTGTGCCTGTCCACCATAGCTGGTCGAAAGGCGTTAGCGAAGGTGGAAGCCGATACTATGCGAAGCGATCTTGGACCTTGGACCTTGGATATTGGACCATTTTTGAATCTTGAATTTTGAATCTTGAACCTGGAGTCATTTCCTACGCATTGGTCGGCTGGTTTTTGACCTCTGGGCCTGGCGCTTGCTCCTCGGGCTTGAGCCGGGGCGAGGCCTGGCTGGTTGGCTTTTCGGTGTGCGCCGGCGTTTCTCCTCCCTCTCGAGGGTCATCATCTTCCGGATCGTGAATTCGGGAGTCAGGTCTTCGCCGAAATCCTCATCGTAGGGTACCTGGGAAGGGATCTTGTCGGACAGGAGCTCCTCGATGGCGGGGAGAGTGTAGACGTACTGGTCGCAGGCCAGTGTGTACGCCTTGCCTCTCTTGCCCGCGCGCGCGGTTCGACCGATGCGATGAACGTAGTCCTCCGGATCCTGCGGGACATCGTAGTTGATGATGTGGGTGACATCGTCTATGTGGAGGCCCCTTGAAGCGACATCAGAAGCGATGAGCAGGGGTAGTTTTCCCAGCTTGAAGCGCTCCAGAACGCGGTTCCTGGCTGACTGCCGGAGGTCCCCAGTCAGAAGTCCGATGTCGGTGATACCGTGCTCTTTCAGCTTATGAACGAGCCAACTGGCAGTGATCTTCATATTGGTGAAAATGAGCCCCTTGGGCACCTCTTCCTTTTCCAGGATTCCCAGCAGGAGGGGGAACTTCATATCCCTGTCCACATGGTAGATCATCTGGTCGATGCCCTCCGCAGCCAGCTTCTCAGGCCGGATCTCCACATCTATCGGTCGGTTCATGAACTCTCTGGCAATAGCCCGGGTCCTGCGATCAAGGGTGGCCGAGAAAAGCAGCGATTGTCTTTTGTCGGGAGAAGGAAGCTTGCGGAAAATGTTTCTCAGTTCATCCCAGAAACCGAGATCGAGCATCCGGTCGGCCTCGTCGATGACCAGGAACTGGATCTGTCCAAGGTCGAGGATGTTGCGGCGCATGAAGTCAATCAACCGCCCCGGGGTCCCGATGACTACGTCAGTACCGCTTTTGAGCATTTGTTCCTGTCTGTTAAACCCTTCACCACCGTAAATAGCGGCCAGGCGAAGGCCTGTGTGCTTACCGAGCAGTTTACCTTCGCGGTAAATCTGAAGGGCCAGTTCCCTGGTAGGGGCCAGGATGAGGGCCAGGGGTGCTCTGCGTTTTGGCGATGTTCCGGCTTTGAGGATACTGGTGAAAATTGTGATGAGGAACGCGGCTGTTTTACCGGTACCGGTCTGGGCCTGGGCGCAGACGTCTCTGCCCTTCAAGGCCAAAGGAAGCGATTTGCTCTGGACAGGGGTCATCTCAACGAAACCGGCATCTCTGATGCCTGCCATGACCTCTTCGGGAAGATCGAGTCTGTTAAAAGATTGCGCTTGGGTGCTTGGGTGCTTGGGTGCTTGGGTGAGGTCGTTTTCCGGTTGGTCGTATTCGGTCACTAGTTGTTTTTCCTTTGTTTTTACAGATTTTGATATTGTCGGAGTGTAGGTTAAGAGCGGCAGTGTGTCAATTAACCTTGATAGGGTCGCAAATAGTCCATTCGCGGACTTTTGCTCCACGGAAAACGAAAAGTGTCATTTTCGCTTTCCTTGCAAATCAATGACTTACATCGTCGGTCATTGATTTGGGCGCCCCACACGGGGCGCATTGATGACTTTTTGCGAAGTCATCAACCTTAACACTACCGCAGTGTAGAGTGCATCCACCTTCGCCAAGGCTTCGGCGGACAGGAAGTGCAGGGTGCAGAGGTTTTAACCTGAAACCCGGAACCCGAAACTCGAAACCGCCAATAAAAAAAGTCCCTTTTACGGTTGGCTGCCCATCGACGCGGCACTTGTGCCACTGGTGCCTTGCTAAGGACACTCGACACAGCTCGCGGCATGCGCCTCCCGGCATATGGCCTGCCACGAGCAAATAACATGGCCGCCTTTATTAAAGGCGGCCATGTTATGAGTCGAGGGGTTGTTGCTCAAACGGTCATCGGTGGACAGGTAGCAACCCCCCGTGTGTTTTCCTTAACAATTCCCGGCCAAAAGAAGTACGGGGTGCTAAATACTTCCCGTAACGAGAGGATTACCTTACTTGTGCTATTAAACCTGCCAACCGCACCAGCGGCTGCAGGCTTTAGTTTACCGTGAGTCACCAACAACCGGATGTTCTGAACAGCGGCGATGAGATAATCCTGAATCCGAACGCGCTGTGTTCCTCGCCACATGGCCCGCTTGAAACCATATCTTACCGCTTCGGCGAACGATCGTTCCATGAAGTGCTGACGAATACAGATGTCACGACGAGCGGACCGCGATCTGGCAACATTGTAAAGTTTGTCCAATCTGTCCTGTTCAAAGTTGCGCTTCACCGTCCGCCCGGAGGACTTGGAACGGGTGCACTGGGGACGAAGGTCACACGCCAGGCAGACCTGTTTTTTGGCCCCGTACTCACACGATTGGCGCTGCTCCCACCGGTGCCGAAGAGTCAGGGTTTGTCCAGCAGGACAGGTCATCGTGTCCGCAACAGGATCGTAAATAAAAGCAGACGATGGAAATATTCCTTTACGGCGGCCCTTGTCCTTTTGAGAATCTGTTAGTGGTGACATGTGCGCCCGGATACCTTTCCAGTCACAGGCCAGGAAGTTCTCGATCGTTCCGTATTTTTGATCAGCCACCACCGTGGCGGCACCTCGGCCTGTATTGGCATGGTGCCCATCAAGTAATTCCATGAGACGGTGTGCTTCGTTCTCATCCCCAGGACCGACCAGTGTCTGTGTCACCACGCCATAGGCACCGTCCACGGCTCGATGGGCCTGATAGGAAAGTTCGGATTTGCCGGGGCCCTTACGCATAATCGACGCCTCCGGATCAGTCGTCGATACGTGCCTACTGTTCTCCACGTTCTGGCGAGGCGGCCTGCCCCCATCCTCAGGCGGGACTTCATCATCACCTTTATCTTCGAGCCGTTTTTCCAGTTCACGATACGCTCGGTTGAAATATTTACTCAACGAATGGGTGTCAACGATTGAATCTTTTGAAGCGTTGGCAACCACAAGACTCGAATCAACAAACAGCTTCTTCCCCTCCACCAACCCCGCTTCAACGCACTGATAAACGATCCGCTCGAAAAAACCCTTAAACAAATCTGGACCCCACCTTGTTCGCGCTTTGCTCAGAACGCTGTGATGAGGAATCTCCGAATCCAGATCGTACCCCAGGAACCACAGCCAATCCAGACGCTCAGGCAACGTGTCCATCATCTCCCGTTCACTGCGTACGTTATAGAGCATCAACAGAACCAGAAGCTTCAGGATCACGGGCGGAGGTACCGACACATTACCGTTGGTACCGTACAGGTGCTCCACCTCATCGGACACGAAATCAAAGTCGATGACCTTAGCAACTTTGCGTAATAGATGGTTCGAACGGACACGTTTATCGAGATTAAATGAGGTGTAAAACAGGGAAGGTTGGGGCGGATCCTCGCAACCCATCATAGGCAACTTCCTCCTGGAAAAAGTTGCTTCTATTCTACCATATCGACTACTCTATACCCAATGAAACCGGGCATTTGGGCAACAGCCCCTCGAGTGGTGACCCCACCGGGATTCGAACCCGTGTTAATCGCCTGTGAGCCCTTTGTTTATGCGGGTTCTGTTTTGGTCATGGCCAGACCATGGCCAGAGATTTCGACGTGCCGGAAAGGTATATCGATAAGGTATCATCACCCAAGAGCATCATATATAAACATTCAGGCCATCCTGAAAATCTTCGCCAAGGCCAACTTTTTCTCATTTTTCTCCTATCTGTAACCTATCTGTAATATTTACTGTGCTATGCATCTGTAAGGTTTGATCTGTTTTTGGTAGGAAAAAATCTATTATTTCAAGGTTTATCTCACACTCCTAACAAAGCCGACAGAACCGACCTTGACATTAACCATACTGAATGATTTGTTTTTTATATTGGGTGCAAACCCATTGTTTTGATAAGGAGGAAGAATTGGTCAACATAGGCTTGGGGAGCCTTCGCCTCTTTTCGAAAAGATTTTAGTCTGGCGGTCAAGCCCGTTCGTCCATATGGATGAACGGGCTTTTTTTTATGCAAGCGAAGAGTTTTGGAGTTTTGTTTGAGGTGTTTTTATTTTGGTTTGGCTAATTTAATCACAAAGGGATTTTTCATGAAGTCTTCAATGACCATCCTTTTGCCAGTTCTCCTCCTTTTTGCAACGGCCTTGCCATCAAAAGCTTATGTGTCTGCCACCGAGGTTGACGATGACATCCTCAACCTCGTCACGGAATTCGACACTATAGATGTTCCAGAGGGGAGCACGGGGATTGTTAATGTAAGATTGAGTATTGTTCCTGGCGGTGACGTAAATGTTTCTGCGAGTGTTGCTTCGGGTGATCCTGACATAACAATACAATCTGGCAGCACCCTCGCCTTTACCACAACAAACTGGTTCTCATTCCAGCCTGTCACGATGGCCGCAGCCCAGGATGATGATGCCGAAAACGGAATGGCTTCTCTCAACCTCAGTGCCACGGGTGTTTCCAACGCAAGCGTTACTGTAAGGGAAGTCGATTCTGATATCCTCGGCATTTTGGTCAGTCCCAATACCCTCAATGTGCCTGAAGGCAGCACCGGCCAGGTTCAGGTTTCTCTGACCGCGGAGCCCACGGGTACTGTTCAACTATCGGCAGCTGTGATCAGCGGGGATCAGGACCTCACGGTCCAGGCAGGTTCCAATCCTATCTTCAACGATACAAACTGGAATGTTCTTCAGTTTATCACTATAGCTGCGGTTGAAGATTTGGATGCTATTAATGGTTATGGTGTTCTCAGGGTTGCAGGTTCAGGATTAATTCATCGCGATATTGATTTATATGAGGAAGAAAACGACAGCATCCCCTTGGTTCCAGCTTTCATTAATGCATCAGACGGAATCTATTCCGACAGAGTAATAATAACATGGTATCCGAATTGGGATGCTTTGGAGCATAACATATACCGCAGTACTATTTCTGGAGGGCCTTGGGTTTTAATTGGCACCACCATCGGTGAAGAGTACTACTTCGACGATACCTCGGCTATTGCGGATAGTATCTATTATTATTCTGTTACTGCAGTAAATGTATATGGCGAGAGTGATCATAGCTTGGAAGATAGTGGATGGCGTGAACTAAATTTCCCACCAGTAACTCAGGATGAGAATTTTGATGCTTCAGAAGATACTCCTCTGAGTATTCCCGCACCGGGAGTTCTGACAAACGATACCGACCCTGATGCTCATTCACTGAGTGCGTCACTGTATTCACATACTGGGCACATACAGCATTTATCCCTGTTCGGCGATGGTTCTTTTTACCTTGTACCAGAAAGCGATTACTACGGACCAATTTCTTTTACATATTATGTTTATGATGGACATGGTGATTCTGACACCGCCATAGCGACAGTTGAAGTAGCAAACATTAATGATCCACCTGACGCTTTCGATGATTTTACCACCACTATAGGAGACCAAACCATTTTAATCGATGTGCTCTCTAACGACAATGATATTGATGGAGACCAGCTTACAATAAGCTCAGTCACCCAAGGTTCAAACGGATCTGTAATAAACAACGTGACAAGTATTTCCTATATTCCGAATGTGAATTTCACTGGACCGGATTCATTCACATATACCGTTCAGGATGTTTCCGGGCTTTTTGATACGGCTGTAGTCAACGTAACAATTTCCCCACCTTCAAATCATACGATTGTTTCAACCGCCACAACTGGAGGTTATATCTCACCTTCAGGTTCGGTTTCTGTGATCCGCGGAGATGATCAGTCATTCTCCATTTCCCCGGATCCGAACTACCTCATCGACGATGTGGTTGTTGACGGAGTTTCTCAGGGCAATATCAGTTCCTATACATTCACCAACGTTACGGCTAATCATCAGATCACCGCCAGCTTCCTGCCGGCAAATTACACGATCACTGCTGATGTAAGTCCCATTGGTTCCGGAAGCGTAACCGGTGCCGGGACCTACGCCTACGGTTCCACGGCAACCCTGGCGGCCAGCGCTGAAGACTGTTACCAGTTCGCCGAGTGGACAGGACCCGGCTTCAGCACTGACGAGAACCCGGTATCCCTGACAGTTCTTGATGATATGACCGTAACAGCGAACTTTGCCCTGCAAAGTTACACGGTGACAGCATCTGTAAGCCCATCTGGGGCAGGTACGGTCACGGGTAGTGGCACATATCCATGCGGCACAGAAGTTACTCTGATGGCTTCTGCCACAAATTCTGCCTACGAGTTCAGCACCTGGTCAGGGGATGCATCAGGGATGAACTCCTCAGTGGATATAACCGTAGATTCAGACAAAAGCGTTACAGCCCACTTTGGTTTGAGGACCTACACAATTTCTGCGACTGCTGGTTCCGGAGGAAGTATCGCACTAGCCGGCTCGATAGACGTGACGCATGGTGGCGATGTGACCTTCACGATGACACCAGATACTAACTATGAGATAGAAAACGTCCTGGTCGATGATGCCTCACAGGGACCGATCTCTAACTACACCTTTGCCAATGTGGCCTCGGATGGTGCTATTTATGCCACTTTCCAATTGATTGAGAGAATCTTAACTACAGCTGTTTCTCCGGCAGGCGGGGGGAGCGTGACTGGAGCTGGCACATACACGCACGGAGAAAATGTGGTCCTAACTGCTTTAGAAGCGCCTTGTTACCAATTCTCATATTGGAGTGGTGATGCATCCGGTACTGACAATCCACTCAACGTTATTACAGACGCTGACAAGAGAATCACTGCGAATTTTGTGCTCAGGTCGTACACAGTGAACGCCAACGCAGCTCCAGCTGATGGGGGCTCAGTCAGCGGTGATGGTTCATATCAATGTGGTACTGATGCGACCCTTATAGCCTCGCCAGCATCGGGATACGCGTTCTCCATGTGGTCTGGTGATGCATCCGGTACGAATGCGACTGTTAACATCACGGTCGATTCTGACAAGAACGTAACAGCCCACTTCAGTCTCATTTGCACTGACAGCGATAATGATGGGTACTACGCCGAAGGCGGGGGGTGTGGCCCTGCTGATTGCAATGATGCAGAAAGCGGGATCAATCAGAGTGCATCCGAAGTGTGCAACAATATCGATGATGACTGCAACGGATTGGTAGATGACGGAGCATTAGAAACCTTCTACTACGATTTGGACAACGATGGATACGGTGACCTCTTCAATTCGGTCCAGGCATGTCCCGCCCCAATGGGATACGTAGACAATAGTCTGGACTGTGACGACAACAATAGCGACGTTCACCCGACAGCTGCAGAAGCATGCAACGGGATCGATGACAACTGCGATGGAAACGTCGATGATAACGCGACGTCAACATTTTACTACGACAGCGACGATGATGGATACGGGAATCCTGCTGTTACCGTGGAAGCCTGTACGGCACCAATCGGGTATGTTGCAACCGGGAACGACTGCGATGATGGCAATATTGAAATCAATCCTGACACAACCTGGTACAGGGACGGCGATAATGACGGGTATTCAGACTTTACCACCCAGGGACCCCAATGTAGCAGACCCGTCGAGCATTTCCTTGAGTCTGAGCTTAGCTCCCTGGAGATTGATTGTGATGATTCAAACAGTTCAATCAATCCCGGAGCAACGGAGATCCCTGGTAACGGACTGGATGATGATTGTGAAAAATCCACACTGGATGAGGATGGATACATACCTCTTATTGAAGACTGGGAAGTGGGCTACATAGACACAACACGCTGGATTATCTTCGGCACCCCGATTCCGTCCATTGAAACACACGGATTCAGCAGCACATGGTCTCTCGATCCACAGGGGGATGGGCAGTGTGAAAGCGGCGTTATCACCCCGGCTGCGTTCTCTCTCGAAGACAAGGTTCTATCCTTCGATGCCAAGATCGCGACTATTGGTACATTGCTTCAGTCTGTTATCGTTGGATTCACTCCCGTAAATATAGCCGATGACCCATGCGCCTACGATTCGTCAGATGTCCCGGTTTACATCTATGTGTCCGGAGAGAACCACGGGAATACATTCCCGCCAAGGTGGGTAAATTACACCATTGATAATGAATCCTACGCTGAAGAAATTGATGACAGCTGGCACAATTTTAAAGCTGTCTTTGAGTCCAATGGTCAGATCAATTTCTACATGGACGATGTCCACGCATATACATCGAGCACACTCATTGACTACTCCTCATATCCACTCCAGCATTTGCTGATTAGTGGTTACAGCATAGACGGTCCTGTATATGTCGATAACATTATCCTGACGACCCTGGATGCAGGCTTCACTTCACCCGGTCAGAATGTGGTTGTAGCACCCGTCGATCCTGCCACTGGTGAAAGCTCATGCCGGATAACGTTCCAGGAAGTCGTGCAAGGTGGGAATACCAACGCGCATTTAATGTCGGACCACGGCCAACCCCCTGTAGGCTTCAGGTTGGGCACACCACCGGTATATTTCGACATTTCAACTACGGCTGCTTACCTAGGGACTGTAGAAGTTTGCCTGGATTACAGCGGGATTCAATTCGGGAGTGAAGACCGATTGAAGCTCTTCCATCGAAGCGGATCTGGCCAGGGTTGGGAAGACATCACGGCATCCCTTGATTTTACTGCTGATATCATCTGCGGATTGACAACTTCTCTTTCTGACTTTGCCGTATTTGAGGCTGAAGGTACATCTACCGGTGGCAGCGGTGGAGGTGGAGGAGGCGGTTGCTTCATTGCAACGGCAGCCTACGGTTCCTACGATGCTCCAGTGGTGAAGGTCCTGCGGGACTTCAGGGACAAGCGACTGCTCACCAATAGGCTTGGAACTGCCTTCACCGAGGTTTATTACAAACACTCCCCGCCGGCAGCCAGGTGGCTTGAAAAGCACGGCTGGTCAAAGCCGGTTGTACAGCTGCTCCTTCTGCCGCTGGTGTTGATCAGCTGGCTAGTGGTCAAGGTGGGGTGGTTAGGGCTTCTGTTGGTCGTCCTGACGGTCCTGGGAGTGCGGAGATACCGCCTGAGGGAGGTGTAGGCCAAGGACGATCCATATAGACAGATAACGAAGTATCTAAGAGGGGTTACGGATCCAAGCCGTAATCCCTCTTTTTCGCTGTCAGGAGGGCTTGTTATCACCACCCGCCGCTGCATGGGCGGAAAGGTCCACCACATTGTCTGCGTCGATTACTCCTCTCATGGTCTCAACTTCCATCTTGGCGTACCGATCTGCCGTTATCTGGATGCTCGAGTGACCCAGGGTCTTCGATACGGCTTCCATGCTCACCCCCCTATTTATGGCCACGGCGATAACGACGCGAACCTCTCGCTCTTTTTCACAGGGGTACTTCACTACCTGGAAAAGACCGAGGCTTTCAGTTTAGATGAGGCTATTCGTAACGGTAAACAGCAATACCTGTTGGAAAAAACCGGCATATCACTGGCGACTATAGAACCGAAGCACACGATGGAGTCGATTGGACTTGATATTAAAATCGCAGACCTTCTGCTGAACAAAAGAAGCAGGAATGCCTTGATACGCGGGGGGATTAAAACGGTCAGGGAGCTAAATACTCGCAGTAAGGAAGAGCTTCTCAGCCTCCCTGGTTTTGCGAGAAAAGGTTTAATGGAGTTGGGAGACACTTACAATTACACGCCCCAACAACAGGCAAACTAGGACCGTGATAGGACCGTCAACCAAAAACCGGGGCCGCAAGGCCCCGGTTTTAAAGAGAAAAATGGTGACCCCACCGGGATTCGAACCCGGACTACCAACGTGAGAGGCTGGCGTCCTAACCGTTAGACGATGGGGCCGATAGTGCTGGCTGGGGAGGAAGGAGTTGAACCCTCACATACGGAACCAGAATCCGCTGTCCTACCATTAGACGACTCCCCAAACAGGACATGGAAAATTAGACTATTCAGGCTGACTTGTCAACGCAGGATATCGGAAAACCTTGCCATCCTGCGTGTCCAGCAGCGTGTCGGAAAACCTTCGATCACACCATCGGCGTGACTGTGAATTTTTCGGAAGATCTTTTTTATCGATTGTCCGACAGCCTCCTAGGCTGAAGCTCGGGTCGGCCTTTCTGATTTCACAGTCACTGCCTCTCCGATCCGCCTCTCCTCGTCAGTCAAGTATCCATCTACGATCCTCAGTATCCGGCGGGCACTCCGGGCCGATTCTTCGCTGTGAGTGACCATGATGATAGTCATCCCCTCCGCATTGAGTTTTTTCAAAAGGCTCATGATGTCACCGCTGGTTTTCGAATCCAGGTTACCGGTGGGTTCATCCGCCAGCAATATGGGGGGGTGGTTGACGATAGCTCTCGCTACTGCCACCCGCTCCTGCTCTCCCCCGGAGATCTGGCTGGGAAGCCTGTCGATCAGCTCACCGAGACCGACCCTGTCGAGTGCTTCCTCGGCCATGGTTTTTTTGGTGCTGCTCTTGGCCTTGACCGTGACAAGGGGAAGCATGACGTTCTCGGCGAGGGTGAGGTAGGGGATAAGGTTGAAGCTCTGGAAGACGAAGCCCAGGAACTCCCTTCTGAAGTCCGCCCTCTGGTCCCTGCTCAGGTTGTATATCTCGATATCGTCGACGAGATAATTGCCTTCTGTCGGTGTGTTGAGAGCACCCATCATGGAAAGAAGTGTGGATTTACCTGAACCCGACTCGCCCATGACAGCCACGAATTCGCCCTCTTGGATCTCGAAGCTGATGCCGCGCACGGCCTGTACAAGACCATCCCCCGTTCCGTAGTGCTTTACAAGATTCTCCGCTTTTATGTAGCTCATGATGGTCTCCTTAAAGCGCTCTCAAGGCTTCGTTGGGATCGAGTTTCGCTGCCAGCAGAGCCGGATAGGTGCCAGCCAGAAGGCCGAGCAGGACCGACATGATGACGGCTCCTCCGGCGAGGATGGGGTCGAAACGGACGGCGATGTCCGCGCTTTCAGTGAAGAAAGGCAGGGCGGCGGCAGTGGTGCCGATTCCCCCTATGTAGCCCAGCAAGCCGGCAAGGGCTGATACTATGGCTGCTTCGAGAAGGACGATGCGGATGATGTGGCTGCGGCGGAAGCCGATTGCCCTGAAGATGCCGATCTCGCGGGTCCTCTCACGGACGCTGCCCATCATGGTGACCAGGACCACGAGACTCCCAACGAGAATGACCACCACCGAAACGCTGAGAGTGAGCCTCTGGAAATGGGCCAGGGTCTCCATGCGACCCTTGACGACCGACTGGATGCCCATGACCTTCCCGCTTGGGACAACCTCGGAGATCTGTCTGACCATCTCTTCGATGGGACAGTCCTTGCACAGCGCGGCGACTTCAGCCATGGAAACTCTCCCCTCCATGCCCAGCATGTTCTGGGCCGTGGCCAGGGGGGTGAAGATGATCTGGTCATCCTGGGAACCGGTTGCCGCGATGATGCCTGTTACGGTCAAGGCCCGTCCCGAAGCGGTGAGGGTATCTCCCTCGCTGAGACCCAGGCTCAGAGCCGCCTCGCTACCGAGGATCACCTGGTCTCCCTCCGGCATTTCTCCCTGGATCTTCCACCAGGGTTTGAGTATCCGGGTGGCCTCGAAGTCCACACCGGACAGGAGCACCTTCTTTTCATTTATTTCCACCACACCAAGAGCGACCGGTCCGAGGGCGGCAACGTTGGCCGCGTTGCGGATGGTGCTGATCTTTTCGAGCTGGGATTCATAGATCTCCTCCATTTCGAAGGAGACGCCGCCCAGGGAGAGACCTCCGTAGGTGAGGGAGAGGTTCTCGGTCTTGGGAACAATAAGAATGTTGGCTCCGAATTTGTCGAGTTTGTCGGTAATGTCCTGCTTCATGGTATCGACGAGGCTCATGAGCGCAACTACCGTTGTTACCCCAATGAGGAGCCCGGCAAGGAGAAAGGCCGCTTTGGCCTTTCTCCTCCTGAGGTTGAGAAGAGCGATGTCTTTAAGGTCCATGACCTAGCTCCTGTTATAGTTGAAGTAGAAGGAACCCTGCTCGATGATGTCCTTGACCTTTATGACGATCTTGTCGCCGCGGGTAGCGCGGTTCAGGGGGGCCGGGTTACATCCGCCTTTTATCTCGTTGATCTTCACCGAAGCGAACCTCAGGCCGCAGTTGTTGCACACCATGAAGTCGCCCTCCTGGCGGTAGCCTTTGCCGGCTGACCAGCAGGTGTCACAGGAATCGAAGGCGGCCCGGATGATACCGTCCGAACTCTTGAGGAGGAAGTAGCGGATGTCAAGGCCCTGGGGCGTTTTGTAGGAATAGTATTTGGCTTGACCGTCGGCGAAATCGCTGATGTTGTAAACGAATTCAGTGGCGGTACCCTGGGCTGCGGCGGTAGCGGCCACCGGTCCGGCTTCTTTCTCGCCGCCAAGGAAATAGACGGCGCCCCCTGCCATTATGGCGGCTGCCAACAGTGTGATAATGAGAGGAGTCTTGCTTTTTTTATCGCCGCCTAAAACAGCGGCTTTCTTAGCCTCACTGGATCTCGGGTCGATGGTGCTCTTATTTTTGTTTTTCCTGGACATGGTGATCTCCTTATTTTTGATTCAAAGTTGATGGGCTTTTGGCGAGTCCATCAAAATCCACGAATCAAAAATGTTGTTTTAAAAAATCGGTTCATTAGTTTTTAACAAACGGGTATTGAATAGAAAATGGTCCAGAGTTCATTATCCCGGGTGTCGATTAGGGCAACATGCCGATTGTCAGGTGTGCCAACTCGGAACGCAGAACTCGGAACCGTAGTGTGGTGGTTCAACAGAGGAATACAGCGTTGGAAATATACACTGGTGTGTTTTGGGGGGGACCGGTGAAACGTTCAGAGTGGGGGAACGGGAGAGTGGGGGAGGGAGAGAAAATGCCTGAAAAAGCGTTAAGATCCCACTCCGCTGATACTTTATCAACACCTGTGTAACAGCAGATGGCCGTGTCAAAAAGCTCTTTGTACTGGCCGGATTCGAAACCGCATGTGACGTTGTTCAGCGCGCAGCAGGAGGGAGCCTCATAGGTGGGGATGCCGGACTGGGCCGTCTCGCTCTGCTCACAACACTCCATGCCGCAGTCCAAGGCGGATGCGAAAGCCCAGGCGCCCATGAGGTTCAGGCCCAGAATGGTGATGACGAGTATGTGGAGAACTTTTCTTATCATGTCAGATTTTGTATTTTGACCTTCAAGCCAAAATATAATCACTTCACTTTTACATGTCAACTGATTTTGTCGGGAATGTGAAAGGGATAATTGAGAATTGAAAATAGAGAATTGAGAATGGTGAAGCGAGAAAGGGGCAGCAATCAGTTTGCTGCCCCTTTCTTACTTATCGGAGTTTCATTCTACCTTACTAGTTTGGGGCAACTGCACCATATGCGTTGGGTACGAAAAGAAGGTTAAACTGATCCTGCTGGAAAGTCGCGCTCACCACCCCACCTCCCCAGAATCCTACTGAATAGAAGGTGTTGGCTCCTGCGTTGACAGCAAAGGTCCCGGTCCAGGAAAAAGGAATACCATAGACACCATTTGGGATAGTATTCCAGATCGTGATATTCGTCGGGAATACTCCTGTTAAGGTTTCGGATGTTTTGCTCACTGATATGTTAGCCTTGGAAATAGTGTCGTATGTGTGAGTGATACTGACAGATCCTGAAAGCATGGCCAGAACGTATCCATCGGCAGGTGCGTTTATGGTGATCGAATCCAGGTCTTTATAAGTACCCACTGTACCAATACGTGAGGATGTCCTTCGAGCGTTCATCACACCTGGCATTGTGCTTTCCAGGGTGGTAATTTTTGAATGATTGTCATCTACCGAATTAACGATCTCGCTGAAATTGGCATTGACGGAATCTGCTATGGCCGGTGTCCCGGATGTGAACGTTGTAAGTCCGACAACCGCATCGGCCCAAGCGTTGCCGGCGAGAGCCAGGATAAGTGTAAGAGTAAGAAGGAACATGGTCTTTCTCATTTTTATCTCCTTTCAAGGGATCTGATTGATCAAACAGTTACTACGATCAAGCCCAATTGTCGTTATCCCACTGCATGGTGTCCCAATCGGATGATCCAGTGTCACTACTCCCACCTCCACCTCCACCCCCACAGGCGGCTAAGAACAACGTAAGGCCGGCTACAAGCATCAACAGAATCAACAGGCGCTTCATAAAGGTGTCTCCTTTCCAGTTTGTTTTTTTTAAAGGATGACAGGAAATTTCACGTTCAGAGTGTAGCAAAAAGAAGTCTGGTTTTGCTACATAAAAAAGGGTTTTAAGGTGAGAGCCTCGCGTTCCTTTCTGTCAGAGTGCTTTTTGCATGCTTTCCCCCTGTGTCCTGCGTTCCGGAACTTTCTAATCACGAACTACGAATCACGAGTCACGGCCTTTCCCCCTTGACATCCACCGCTCGCAGGTTAAATTCTTCTGTGATAAGATGCCTGGCAAAACTGTTTAAATCCAGACAGTTACAGATTGACGGAGCGAATAAAGATGACATCGTAAAAAGTCATCAACGCGCCCTGGGTGGGGCGCCCGAATCAATGATCTGTAGTGTAAGTCATTGATTCGTGAGGAAAGTGGAAACCACGTTTTTCACTTTCCGTTGAGCAAAAAGCCACGAATGGACTTTTTGCGACCCTATTATTGGAGGAATAACGATGACAGCAAACATAAGATCACCTTTCAGGGAGTTGATGGCGCTCCAGGACCGGATGAATAGGATGTTTGACAGCAGCGTTCATGGTGAAGGAACTGATGAGGATATGGAGGCTGCGGCCTGGACGCCGGCGGTGGATATATACGAAACCAGTGATGCGATCATGGTCAACGTAGAGGCGCCGGGAATGAGCCGGGAACAGTTTACCGTGGAGGTAAAGGACGAAGTGCTGACCCTCAAGGGTGAACGGCCCTTTGAAAAAGGTGTGTCCCGGGAGCACTATCATCGAATTGAAAGAGCATATGGAAGGTTCCGCAGATCCTTTGTTCTAGGTACCCCCATTCATAACGACGGGATAATCGCGACCTATAGGAACGGAGTCCTCGAGATCGTTCTGCCCAAGGTGGAGGAGGCGATAGCCAGGAAAATTGAGATCACGGAATAATTCCTAGTGCTGAACCGGAAATCATTCCTGAAGAGGGAATAGGGGATAAGGAATAGGGACGGGGGAAAATAAACAACAAAAAACGGTTGTGGTTCCTTTGCTTTTATTCCCTCTCCCCCATTCCCTCTCCCATATTCAAGGAGCATGATGTCCCAAAAACGTGATTACTACGAAATGCTTGGCGTCGCCCGCGGCGCCCCCGCCGACGAGATAAAAAAGGCCTACAGAAAGCTTGCCCGCAAGCATCACCCTGATGTTAACCCGGGGGACAAGGAGGCGGAGGATCGTTTCAAGGAGATCAGCGAGGCCTATGCGATTCTTTCCGATGAGCAAAAGAAATCCGAGTACGATCAGTTCGGTCATGCAGGACCGCAGGGGGCAGGTATCGATTTTTCGGATTTTGATTTTGGGGGGTTCCGGACTGGCGGGTTCGACATCGGCGGATTTACCTACGAAGACCTGTTCGGAGATCTGTTTGGTGGCAGGTCCCGGCGCCGGAGTCCGTCACGGGGAGAGGATCTGAGCTACCGGCTGAAGATCTCCTTCGAAGATGCCTATAAAGGGGCCGATATCCCAATCATGTTCGGTCATACGGCGGTGTGTGACCGCTGCGCCGGGAGCGGAGCCGAACCCGGGAGCGGCACCACTGCTTGTCCCCGGTGCCACGGCACCGGGCAGGAGAAAGTGGCTCAGGGTGCCTTTCATTTTGCCCATACATGCCGCCAATGCAACGGAACGGGAAATATAATCAGCAAACCCTGCTCACAGTGCCGCAGCCAGGGCGGTGTCCAGAAACAGGAGCGGTTGACCGTCAAAATCCCGGCCGGTGTCGACACGGGATCGAAGGTTCGTGTAGCTGGTAAGGGAAACGCCGGGTCGATGGGCGGCCCGCCAGGGGACCTGTACATAATGGTGGAAGTGAGTTCAAACAGTAATTTTAAAAGAGACGGAGCCGATATATCCTTTGACCTGCCGCTAACCTATGGAGAAGCGGCCCTGGGTGCCAAGGTTCAGATTCCACTTCCAGGGGGGGCAGCGACAACCCTCACGATACCGTCGGGAACGCAGGGAGGACAGAAGCTCAGGCTAAAGGACAAAGGGTTCCCCAGGCTCAAGGGCAAGGGGCGAGGTCACCTGTACGCCGTGATCAAGATCAAAGTGCCCAAGGCCCCCAAAGGCAAAGCAGGTGATCTTATCAGGGAACTTGATGATGTCCTCGATATGGACCCACGGAAAGGACTGTGGTAAGCTATGAATGGCGGTAACGATATTATAGGAATCGCCGAGATCTGCCGCAGACTGGGCATTCAGCCCGTCGAACTGGAGGCCATGGAGGAGGAGGGCCTCATCACCCTGGCGGCCGTACGAGATGGGAAAGCGCTGCCTTCTGACCAGCTGGGCCGGCTCGAAATGATCCTTCGGCTCCAGCGCGATCTGAGTATCAACCTTGCTGGTATTGATGTCATCATCGAGATGCGCGATAAAATGATCCAGATGCGCAAGGAGGTCGACGACATCCTCGATTTTATTCGCCGTCAGATCTCCAGGGACCTCAGAGAGATGCTGGGCGAGGAAGATTACCCCATGGCCCTGGGGGCGGGGGAGGAGTTCCTTTCCATAGGGAAAGGAAGAACCGGAAGAGGGGAAAAGGGGAAAAGGCGAACACCTCGACATGGCGACTGAGCGACTTGGCGAAAATGCAAAATCTAAAGCTTATAACTGGGTTCCTTTAGGAGCGTATGAATTTGTCTCACGCAAAGACGCCAAGCTCGCAAAGAATATCTAAAGCATTTAGATCTGGGGTTTGATCCCTGAACTGCCTGTGAATTTCTTGGCGTCCTTTGCGGCTTGAGCGAGTGAAACGAGCGGGCGTGAGGCAGCTTTTTCTGGAATTTGAAATATGAATTTTGAAATTAACATTTCATACGGAGAGTGAAAAATCATGAACAATGTTCTGAAGACCACATTTCTTCTTGGTGCCCTGACGGGGCTTCTTCTCATGTTCGGCCAGATTTTCGGGGGCCGCGCAGGGATGATCATCGCTTTCGGGTTTGCCGTTGTCATGAACTTCGGCTCCTACTGGTTCAGCGACAGGATCGTTCTGGCTATGTACCGTGCAAAACCGATCGATGAGTCGGACGATCCGGAGCTTTTCTCCATCGTCAGGAACCTGGCATCCAGGGCCGGTCTTCCCATGCCGCGGGTCTATCGGATACCGCAGCCCACCCCCAACGCTTTCGCGACCGGCAGGAATCCCGAGAACGCCGTTGTGGCGGTAACCGACGGTATCCGCAGTCTGCTCACAACGGAGGAACTGTCCGGTGTGATCGCCCACGAGTTGGCCCACATAGGCCATCGGGATATTCTCATCTCTTCCATCGCCGCCACATTGGCCGGCGCCATCATGATACTGGCCAGCATGGCCCGGTGGGCCCTTATCTTCGGAGGAGGCAGAGATGGGGACAATAATCCCTTCGGTGCCCTGCTGATGGCCATCCTCGCGCCCATCGCCGCTATAATCATTCAGATGGCTGTTTCACGGTCCAGGGAGTACCAGGCTGATAAAACCGGGGCCAGGATCGCCGGAAACCCCGACAGCCTGGCGTCAGCCCTGGAGAAGCTCACAATGGCCTCGAAAAGAGTCCCGATGACCGCAAGCCCAGCCACCAGCCACATGTTTATCGTCAAACCCTTCTCAGGCAAGGGAGTACTCAGCCTGTTTTCCACACATCCACCCGTGGAAAAACGTGTCGAACGCCTGAGAGCAATGCGAAGAACAGGATAACCAGGTATATTAGTATCTAGGTAACTATGTATCTAGGTATCTAGGTTTCAATGTAATTACTTAGATACATAAACACTTAGACACGTAGACACTTTGACACTTAGACACTTGGGAACTTAGACACGTAGACACGTAGATACGTAGATACACAGTTCCAGGTTAATTCGAGCGCAGCTCGAACAGCTAAATTTTTTGGGGTTATTCAAAAAATTTAGGAGGTACGCAAGATGAAGAACATGTTTCGCGGAGTGACGGTCGGGCTCGTCGCGGTCAGTTTCCTCGTGATCGGGTTGATCGTGGCATCGAATTTTTCTATGACGCCTGACACTGAGGCCGGGATCGAGGCGCTCTGGACAGATGGTACCGGCACGGTACCAGCCGGGCAGCCAGGTTCCTTTGCAGACCTGGCTGAGGAACTCTCACCGGCAGTTGTCAACATCAGTACTGCCACTGTCGTCAAGGAGGGAGAAGCTCAGCACCCCTTCGGCGGGGAAGATAGTCCCTTCCGGGAATTTTTCGGTGACGAATTTTTCAAGCGTTTTTTCGGGGACAGGCCGCAGCGGTCCTTCAAGAAGCGCAGTTTAGGGTCGGGCTTCATCATCAACAGTGAGGGTTACATCATCACCAATAACCACGTAGTGGCCGAGGCCGACGAAATTATTGTTATCCTGGAAGAGGGGGATGAATATCCAGCTAAGGTTCTGGGCACTGACGAGAAGACCGATATCGCCCTCATCAAGATCGAACCGAAAAACGGCCTGCCTACCTGCAAGTTAGGTGATTCTGATAAATCCCGCGTGGGCGACTGGGTCCTCGCTATCGGCAATCCCTTCGGCCTGGGCCATACTGTGACGGCCGGTATCATAAGCGCCAAGGGCCGTGAACTGGGTGCAGGCGCTTATGACGACTTCATCCAGACCGATGCAGCGATCAATCCGGGCAACAGCGGCGGTCCCCTTTTCGATACTGGAGGAAATGTCGTTGGAATTAACAGCGCCATCTATTCGCGCAGCGGTGGAAATCAGGGGATAGGTTTCGCCATTCCTATTAACCTGGTCAAGGCCATCGTGTCCCAGCTGGAAGAGAAAGGATCGGTGACGAGGGCGTGGCTGGGTGTTCTCATTCAGCAGATCACACCCGAGATCCAGGAATCCCTTGAGCTTAAGGCGCGTGAAGGAGCTCTTGTGGCCGATGTGATCAAGGGCGGACCGGCCGACAAGGCCGGTATCCAGCGGGGAGATGTGATCGTACGGTTTGACGGTCAAAATGTCGAAAGCCGGCACGAACTGCCCACGATGGTAGCCTACCTCCCGGTAGGCACTGAGGTGAAAGTTGTTGTTTTGAGGGACGGCAAGGAAAAAACCTTCGAGGTCGCCCTGGAAGAGATGACCGATGAGGCAATTGCCCCCGGTCCCGCTGAGGAAGATGAGGAGATGAAAGAGGAGCTTGGATTCTCGGCTCAGAACCTTACTCCTGAGCTTGTCAAACAGCTGGACCTTGACTCTGCCGATGGCGTTCTCATAACTTTGGTGGAGCCCGGAAGCCCGGCCGCAGAGGCCGGTCTTCGGAGAGGCGATGTCATCCTGGAGGTGGATCGAAAGAAAGCCGAGGATATCAAAGCCTTTTCGAAAATCCTGGCGAAGGCCAAGGACAAGAAGTCGGTGTTGTTCCTGGTAAACCGGGGGGGGAGAACGATATTTATTGCTGTTAAACGATAAATATCGTTCAGTTTCTGGTGTCTGGAAAATTCTTAAACTTTAATGCGCGGGCTTCGGCCCGCGCTTTATTTGGGCGATTCCAAATTTCAGTTTTACGATCCAACCGTTTTGCTTATTCGCTCAGTCGCTTCGTCGCCAGATCGATGTTTTCCTCTGTCTTCGATGTACGCCGACTTGTTCGCCATAGCCCTGAGGGCGAAATCGGAAATCTTGCGCTTAGGCGGATGGCTCCTGTATCCTACGCGGAGCACGGAGGAGGTTTACCATGGCGAAAAAGCGCTTTTACGACATCTCCATGAGCATCGAGAGCGGGATGCTCTCGTGGCCGGGCGATGGTCCGGTTAAGGTGGACCGGGTACGGTCCATGGAGGATGGTGAGCGGCTCAACCAGTCCCGTTTGGACCTGAGCGCCCATACCGGGACCCACATCGACGCCCCGGTCCATTTCCTCAAAGGTGGAAGCGGCGTTGATTCTCTGCCCCTGGAGGTCCTTATCGGTCCCGCTGTTGTGGTACATATCCCGGGTATTCGGGCAATAGGGGCTTACCAGTTTAAAATGGCAAACATACTTCCCGGTACTGATCGTCTGTTGGTGAAAACCGATAACGGTAAATTCCTGGAGCAGTCGGAGTTCAGCCGGGAATTTTCCTATATTACGCCGGATGGAGCCGGGTATCTCATCGATCACGGCGTTCGTCTCGTGGGCATCGATTATCTGTCGGTCGCCGAGTATGGCAGTGGTGAGGCGGTCCACAGGGCTCTTCTCGGCGCAGGAATTATTATTGTCGAGGGCGTGGATCTCAGGGAAGTACCTCCGGGACCATACCGGATGACCGCCCTGCCTTTGAAGATAAGGGGATGTGACGGGGCACCGGCGCGGGTGGTGTTGGAGGAAATAGAATAGGCAATGGGCAATGGGCAATGGGCAACAGGCTATATGGTAAGGTTCTACTAGACCCTAGACCCTATCCACCTTCTCTATTCAGTCTTTACGCGGACGAAAAGATCATTGAAATGGAATACAATGGGCAACATAACGGTAATATATAAAAAGGCGGTATGTGGAAGCTTTTGGACACGCTGCTGGGGAGACAACTATTTTGACTGATCCATTACTTTTTCTTCAATTGTCGACCGCACAGTTAGGCCGCGAGGTGGAGCTGGGTGTATTTTCCATGATCGCACGGTCAGGGCTGGTCGTTCAGCTGGTCTTGATCACTCTTCTTCTCATGTCGGTGATGACCTGGGCCATTATCTTTTACAAGTGGAGGATGTTCAGGCAGGCGGAGCGTGAGAACCACCGGTTCCACAACCTCTTCCTGCATCAACAGCGCCTCAGCCTTATCCATGAGGGGGCCGAGAACATGATCTTCTCGCCGGTGGCATCCATCTTCAGAGCCGGCTACATCGAACTGGTAAGAGTGTCCCGCTCCAGGCAGCAGCACCCCGGAAACTTCTCGGAAGAGCCAGCGGGGCTCATCAAGGAGGTGGCCGGCACCGAAAACGTAAGCCGGGCCCTGTCCAAGGCCGCCGAGACGGAGCTAACACGCCTGGAAAAGGCCCTGCCCTTTCTTGCCACAACGGGCAGTACTGCTCCCTTTATCGGGCTGTTCGGTACGGTATGGGGTATTATGAACGCTTTCAGGGGAATAGGCCTGTCGGGCAGTGCCAGCCTGATCTCAGTGGCTCCGGGCATTTCCGAGGCTCTGGTCGCCACAGCTGCCGGTCTGGCCGCTGCCATTCCGGCTGTCGTGGGCTACAACTATTTTATACAGAAAATGCGGATCCTTGATAACGACATGAGCACTTTTACGGCCGAGTTTCTGAACATTATCGAGCGGCACTTCAGGAGAAAGGACTGATGACAATGCGGGGCGGTTTTAACAGGAAGATCATGTCCGAGATCAATGTCACCCCCCTCGTGGATGTGATGCTGGTCCTGCTTATCATCTTCATGGTGACCGCGCCCATGCTTCAATCAGGAGTCGATGTACAGCTCCCCACAGCGGGCATGGCTCCATTGGACAAAGGTGAACGGGCTGTCACCATCAGCATTGACAGGAGCGGAAGGGTCCACCTTCAAAGCCACAGCTTAACCCTTTCCGAGTTTCGTAGAAGGGCGCCCGTGGTCCTGTCCGAACTCGGAGGCCGGCCTGTGTATCTGCGAGGGGACTCCCGTATCTCCTACGGAACTATTGTAGCGGTCATGTCGATCCTTAAAGGTGCAGGTGTTGAAAGGATCGGTCTGGTCACGGAACCGGATCTTGATCAGACAAGGCAGCCCTGAATTTGTCGACATTCACTCTTCCATCCGGTCAAGAGCACCACTTCAGGGAAAGAGCTTTCAAACGTTCATTCCTCATTTCTTTCGGGATTCATGTCGTTATCGTGGTGGCCGCCGGAAGCATGACCCTGTTTCGTATGTCAGGTACGACCTATGCACCTTCTTACACGGTGGATCTGGTTTCTCTGCCTTCACCGACCCGGGCCACAATTGCCAAGCCGGCTCCGTCAAAGTCCAGGACCCAACCAAAACCGGTACCTGAAAAGAAAGTTCTAAAGCCTACGGAGTCCTCCTCGCCCGAGAAGCTCCTGGAGGAGATCAAACCATCCGGCGGCGATGAGGCGGCTCGTCTTGAGCGGCGCAAAAAGATCGAGGAGTTAGAGTCGGAGACTCGGCGCCTCTACGAGTCGTTCACTAGTGAGGAAAAAATCACCACGGAAGAAGAGATGCAACCGGCGGAAAAAACGGTCGTTGGTCCGCCGGTGACGAGTACCCCGACCGGTGGGAACGACATCCCTGCGAACATAAGGTTCAGAGCCTACTATGATCGCGTCTGGGCTCAGATCAGGTCTTCCTGGGTCCTTCCTGCGGGAGTAACTTCCAAGGTCAGCCTCCTTACGATCATCGGGATCAGGATCGCTTCAGATGGGGAGATAGAGCAGTTCTGGATCGAGGAAAGGTCGGGCAACGACTACTATGATCAGTCCGCTCTCCGAGCCATCAGAAAAGCCAATCCTCTGCCGGCCCTGCCGGACGAACTGAGCGACGCGCCGCTGGAGGTGGGGATAAATTTCAGGTACCCGGAATAAGGGCCGTGATTCGTGACTTGCTTGCCAGCCGTAGCTTCAGCGAAGGATGGTGATTCATGATTGGTAAGGTCCAGAACGCAGGACACACCCTTCGACGCGCTTCGCTTGCTCAGGGCAGGGAACGCAGAAGAAGATCAAAAGCTATAAACGCGAAGGACGCAAAGTTGAGCTATGGGGATACTGGAACTTGGAACCCGGAACTTGGAAATTGGAACTTCAAAACACCGTGAGGCAAGGAAAACATTTATGAGGCTAGTTGCAGATATCTTCTTCAGAAATAAAGCAGTCTTAGTGGCCATAATCGTGCTGGCAGGAACAATTGTATTGCCTCATGGAGTTTCGGCCAAAGTCTACCTCGACATCAACGCTCCGGCGGCCCGGCGTCTTTCTATTGCTGTTCAGTCTCCTATTCCCATGGAGGGGTCAGAACCCATCCCTCTCATTGCAAGAGAAGTGAGGGAGGTTCTCGCCTGGGATCTTGATTTCTCCGGGGTGTTCAGGGTCCTCGACCCGGTGCTTTACATGGAGGATCTGGGAACGACCGGTATTTCCAGCAATACCTTCCTTTTCGACGATTGGGAGCTCATCAATGCCGAAGCCCTCGTCAAGGTCGGTTATTTGCTCAGGCCGGATGGTGATGTTGAGCTGGAATTTCACCTTTTCGACGTCTTCCAGAGAAAGGAAGTCACGGCCAAGAGATGGAAAGGAAGTCCTGCTCAACTCCGTAACATGGCCCATATGTTCTCGAACGTGATCCTGAAGCAGTTGACTGGCGAGGAGGGGGTCTTCCTGACACGGATGCTCTTTGTTCAGGCGAGGGGTGAAAGCAAGGAGATATATGCCATGGATTATGACGGAGCTCAGGTCAAGAGGGTTACGAAGAACGGTTCCATCAACCTCTCGCCGGAGTGGTGGCCCGACGACAGCGGGTTGATCTACACTTCCTACAAACATGGAGAACCAAACCTGTACTCCCTCAGGTTCCTGGGTGGTGAAGACAGATTGACTGGTGGGATGGGTGTGGATGTCGGCGCCGATTTCTCTCCGGATGGCAGACAGTTGGCTTTCATGAAGAATTTGGATGGGAATCCGGACATCTACGTAACAGATGATCGGGGCAAAGGTCTCTCCAGAATTACATGGCTCAAGAGTATTGAAGCTTCACCGAGCTGGTCACCGGATGGAAAAAAAATGGCCTTTGTATCCGATAGGTACGGCACTCCCCAGATTTTTATCATGAACGTGGATGGATCCGGTGTGCGCCGTGTCACTCTTGATGGCAGTTACAACACGTCGCCCGAGTGGTCGCCAACGGGAGATCTCATTGCCTATACAAACAGGGTAGGGGGGAAGTTCGGTATCGCCCTGGTCGACCCTGAAACCTCTCAATCAAGGCAACTGGTTGGTGAGGCGGGCAATAACGAGGATCCTTCATGGAGTCCGGATGGGCGTAACATCAGTTTTTCCTCCGACAGAACCGGAACCTACCAGATCTATATAGTCGACAGGGACGGACGCAGGGAATGGCGCATCACGTCAGGGAAAGGGAACAAGAACCAGCCGGTGTGGTCTAATAAATAAGATTGATGATTGGGGATTGAGGATTGAGAATTAAAACGAACAACCTGAACCGAACGACTGCTTCCTTTACAATGAACGTTGTAATGCTGTATAAATTCGGAATATCCTTAAGGTGGGGTATTATCCGGAACATCAAAGCTTACTGAGGCCGTCCTCTTGCGGGCGAGTGTTCAGGTTCTTTAATTTACAACAATTTTCAGGAGGTGGACAGTGATCCAAGGAAGGAAAAAAACAGTTGTCACGTTGGCGATCGCACTTCTTTTCGCCCTGGCGATTTTTGGTGGTTGCGCCAAGAAGCCAGCCGCGCCGGGTCCAATGGATCAGGCTGTCGCACCAGCGCCTGAACCGGCGCCGGTTCAGGAATATACCCCTGAGCCTACCCCCGCTCCGGCGCCTGCTCCCACGCCTGCACCGGCTCCAGCGCCGGCTCCCGCAGCCTTTAACGTGTCTGACCTCGTGGATGTGTTCTTTGCCTATGACAAGTCAGACCTGACGGCTGCATCCAGGGACACACTTGCCAATAATGCGAAACTCCTCAAGGCCGCCTCGGGGGTCAAGATAATCGTCGAGGGGCACTGTGATGAGAGGGGCACCAACGAGTACAACCTCGGACTGGGCGAGCGTCGTGCCAACGCGGTCAAGAATTATCTCGTTTCGCTGGGAATCTCGGCCTCCAGGATCAAGACCATCAGTTACGGCGAGGAAAAACCCTTCGCCATGGGGCACAATGAGACTTCCTGGAAGCAGAACAGGCGAGCCCATTTCAGCCTCCAGTAAAGGCTGCCGGAAATGAGGAACTTTTTTCCTCACCTCAGCATTATCGTACTGCTGGCTTTCTCCGCTGGGTGCGCCACATCGGTTGACATGGATTCGGTGAACCGCCGGATCGATGACAACGCAGCCAGAATAGCCGACGTGGAAGAGGCACGGGCGAAGCAGGATCGGGAAACCGTTTCCAGCAGAGGTGAGATGCTTGAGGCTCTGCAGGCGGAGATCGAGGCGCTTCGCAAGGATTTTGCCGACTCCAGATGGACTGTGGACGGCCTGACGGAAAAGGTGGAATCCTTTGGCGCCTATGTCCAGGAGGTTGAGCAGTTCATGGCTCAGTTCAGAAAGAGGGGCGGAGAGATCGACAAGGCCCTGGAGGAGATGACCAACAGACTTGAGGCAGATGTCCGTAGCCTGGCAGAGAAATTAAGAAAAATGATGGAAGAAGGATCTCAATAAATAAGAGATCATAACAAGCCGGGGGCTCATAGGAGCCCCCGGCTTTTTTGCACCCCTGTTGAGAATATTGCCATAGTTTGCTATTATGCAGATTATTCTGCACAATGCGGGGTGGATGATGTTGAAGATTGATCAGATCGTCAAGGGAAGGCCTCCCGAACTGACGCCGACACAGCGGAAGGTGTTGGACTATATCCTCAAGCAGCCTGAGCACGCCGTTTTCCTCACTGCCACCGATCTTGCCCGGAATCTCAATGTCAGCGATACCTCCATCGTCCGCCTTGCCCAGGCACTGGGTTATGCCGGCTATCCCCACTTGAAAAGGCGTTTGAGGGAATATGTTCAAACCAAGATCACCACGGTGGACCGCCTTGGGGAGACGGTGCGGCGGGTGGAATCAGTTGGCGACGTTCTCACCGACGTGCTGGCGAAGGATCTGAACAACCTCAAGATTACTCTTGAGGAGACCGATCCGGAGATCTTTACGAGGTTCGTCGAGGAGATGGACTCGGCACAGAGGATCTTCATCATCGCCCTTCGCTCCACACACTGCCTGGGTATGTTCATGACCAGCGCCCTGAGGTTCCTCGGCAGGGAAGTTGTTCCGCTCATGCCGGGGACCGGGGAGATGTGGGATCAGCTGAGAGATCTGGGTCCCGAGGACGTCCTTATTGGTTTCGCTTTTCCGCGGTATACTAAGGTAACTGTCCAGGTCATGGATTACGCCAGGGAACGGGATGCCAGGGTGCTGGCGGTTACCGACGGGGAGCTGTCTCCGCTCAACAGGTCCGCCCATTTCAGTCTCACCGTTCCCTATGTAATTGATTCGTATATTGAATCCTTCACCTCCGCCCTCAGCCTTGTAAATGCCCTGGTGACCGCCCTGGCTTTCCAGAGTCGGACGGACACCCTGCAGACCCTCAGTGAAATGGAGAGTGTGTGGGAGAGGGAGGATGTATACTGGAAGGACTGATACAAACAAACAAACCAGCCTTGGGAAGGGGGTGTGAGAGAGCGGTAATTTGTCGTTATTTAAAGCAGTAGGTTAAACTTTCCGAACAAGGAGAAAAAAAATGAGAAAAGCAACTATCTTTATCGTAGCCCTGGCAGCTGTAACTCTGGCGGTGGCAGGGATGACCCCTGCCCCAGCTGTTGCGGAGACCAAGTTCCTCACTATCGGAACTGGCGGCATCACCGGCGTTTATTACCCGACAGGTGGCGCCATTGCCAGGATCGTTAACAAGAAGAAGGCAGAGTATGGGATGCGCCTTACCGTTGAATCCACCGGCGGATCGGTGTTCAACATCAATGCCATTATGACCGGTGACCTGGACTTCGGTGTTGTCCAGTCGGACCGACAGTTCCAGGCATTTAACGGCACCAAGCCTTCCGAATGGGCCGGCAAACCTCAGAAGAACCTCAGAGCCTTGTTCTCGGTGCATCCTGAGAGTATTACCCTCCTCGCCGCTGTTGACGCCGGTATCAACTCCATCCAGGACTTGAAGGGCAAGAGGGTCAACATCGGTAACCCCGGCTCCGGGCAGAGGCAGAACTCCATTGATGCACTCACTGCGGTCGGGATCGATTATGAGAAGGACATTCAGGCCGAGAGCCTGAAGGCTGCCGAGGCTCCCGGCATGCTGCAGGACGGCCGCCTCGATGCTTTCTTCTACACCGTCGGCCACCCATCCGGTGCCTTCAAGGAAGCCACCAGCGGCACCAGGGAGGTCAAGTTCATCGAGATCAAGCTTCCCGATTCCTTCTACAAGAAGTTCTCGTATTATGCTCCGAGCGTTATCCCGGTAGCGAGTAACTATCCGGGTGCCGCCAACAAGTCCGATGTGGCCAGCTTCGGTGTGAAGGCCACCTTCGTGACCTCCAGCAAGGTCAAGGAAAAGTACGTTTACGGCCTGGTCAAGGAGGTCTTCGATAACTTCGACGACTTCAAGAAACTGCACCCGGCCTATGCTGTTCTGACCAAGCAGAACATGCTAGAGGGTCTTTCCGCTCCCATGCACCCGGGAGCCGTGAAGTATTTCAAAGAAGCAGGTCTGATGAAATAGTCTTAGCGCCTGTCCCGGTCACGCTCCTTGGTGTGATCGGGACAGGCAGCGAAATTATTAGCTGGTTGATTATTCTTGTTTCAACGAAAGAGTTTAACATCGATAGGGTCGCAAAAAGTCTATTCGTGGTTTTTTGCTCCACGGAAAGCGAAAAGTGCCATTTTCACTTTCCTTGATAAAACCATGATTTACATTGCTGGTCATTAATTTTTGGGCGCCCCACCCGGGGCGCGTTGATGACTTTTTGCGAAGTCACCACCATTGTACTCTCGCGCAAACTTTCAGCACCGTGTTGAGATTTTCCGACACGATGCTAGGGAGAGACCATATGTCCATGGATGATCACCGTGACGATCAGGGGCTGGAGGAGGAGAAGCCGGACCAGTCCGGTTTCGGAAGTATCGAGGATGGGGAGCTCGATGCAGGCGTAGAGGAAGCCAAGAGGATCGCCCAGGAGGAGGAGGCCGGTTACCGCCATCTTGTCGGGCGGGACAAATGGGTCGTACCCGGCATCGCGGTCGTATGGTGTATATTTCAACTGTCCATTGCAAGCTGGGTGCTCCTCGACACAGTGATCATCAGGGCTGTCCATCTCGGTTTCGCCATGCTCATCACCTTCACGAGCTACCCGACCCTCAAGAAACCTCGCACCGGCTTCTGGTCCTTCCTTTCCACCAGGACGCGGATACCGGTTTTCGATTACGCCCTCGCCATTATCGCCTGTTTCGCGTCACTGTACATATTTCTCGACTATGAGGGCATTGCCGGTCGGCAGGGGGCGCCTATCATGCGGGACATACTCGTGGGGGTCGTCCTGGTCATCGTCCTTCTCGAGGCGGCGCGGCGGGTCATCGGTCCCGGTCTGACTGTGATCGCATCAGCTTTCAGCCTGTACGCTTTCTTTGCTGAGCAGATGCCTGAATTCATGGCGTTTAAAAGCGCGTCCCTGAGAAAATATATCGGAAAGATGACCATGCAGACAGAGGGGATCTATGGGATACCTCTGGATGTGTCTGCGACGATCGTCTTTCTCTTTGTCCTGTTCGGGACCATGCTGGACAGGGCCGGAGGAGGACGATTTTTCATTAACCTCGCTCTCAGTATGCTGGGAAGGTTCAAAGGAGGGCCCGCAAAGGCGGCTATCGTAGGTTCCGGGCTTACCGGGATGGTTTCAGGGTCATCCATCGCCAACATCGTCACCACGGGGACGTTCACCATTCCGCTCATGAAAAAGGTCGGGTATACACCGATAAAGGCAGCCGCCATCGAGGTAGCGGCCAGCACGGACGGCCAGATCGCACCCCCTATTATGGGAGCGGCCGCTTTTATTATCGCCGAGTATCTGAACGTACCTTACCTGGAGGTCATCAAGGCCGCGGCCATCCCGGCCTTTGTTTCCTACGCGACCCTGTTTTACATAGTCCACGTGGAGGCGTCCAAGGCGGGATTGAGAGGGTTGACAAAGGAGGAGACACCCAGTTTTTTCAAGACCCTTCGGGGTGGGCTCCACTACCTGTTCCCCATAGGGGTGCTGATCTATGAACTGGTGATCCCGAGACATTCGCCGGAAATGGCCGCTTTCAGGGCCATCATCGCCATGTTTTTCATAATGCTCTTCCAGGAACCGGTCATGAGATACTTTAACAAGGAACCGGTAGCGCCTGGATTTATCCAGAGTCTGAAAACCATCGTCGAATCCCTGGCAGCCGGCGGCCGCAACATGGTGACCGTTGCCATCGCCACCGCCGCCGCGGGGATCATCGTCGGTGTCGTGACCATGGGGATCGGAGGAATCATAACCGAGGTGGTGGAGTTCCTGTCCGGCGGCAATATTTTCGCCCTTGTATTCATCACCGCCCTGGCAAGCCTTATCCTGGGGATGGGGTTGCCCACTACAGCTACCTACATCGTTATGGCTGCCCTAACCGCCCCCATTATCGTGGAGGTAGGGGCAGCCAACGGGTTCATAGTTCCTCTCATGGCGGCCCACCTGTTCTGTTTTTACTTCGGGATCCTGGCAGATGACACTCCGCCCGTTGGGCTTGCGGCCTATGCGGCGGCGGCCATCGCCAAGTCTCCTCCCATTCCAACGGGGATACAGGGATTCATCTACGATATCCGGACTGCCATGATCGCGGTCATGTTCATCTTCAACTACGATCTGATCCTGCACAACATCAACAGCTGGGGGCTGGCCCTCCTTATATTTGCCACCGCCTGTATCGGTAACTTTGCCTTCGCGGCCGCGACCCAGGGATGGTTCACGCACCGGAACGTCTGGTACGAGGTCCCCTTCTTCCTCCTGGTCGCTTTCGTCATGATGCAGCCCGGTTACTCCGCCCAGTTCCTGGGGCTTGAGAATAAATACATCATGTACGCCGTCGGTCTGGTCATCTACGGCCTCATCTATTTCAACCAGGTCCGCCGTAAGAAGGCCGATAGCCGGATGGCGCCGGCGTGAGTCACTGGAAGGAGTTAAACTGAACACTAGGAGTCTGTCGGAGAATCTCGTCAGACTGCTAGAGGGAGGTATTAATGTCCCCGGATATAAACAAGATCCTCTGCTGTATCGCCATGGGCTCCAATTCGGAGTGGGTCATGATCCACGCCCTTCATGAGGCGGGGGTTCACGATGCAAAGGTCGACATTTTGCACATCATCCCTGCCTTTGATGCTGCCATGGCCACACCCATAATTTCCTTCATGGGTGAGGAAAAGTTCCGTCAATTGACGGAAGAGCACAAGAAGGAGACGACGGAGGCCATTAAGAGGGAGATAGGGGAGCTCAAGGACAAGATCATCAGGGGAAGCTTCGATGAGTCGGTTGACAGAATACGTAAAATCCACGTGTACGAGGGCGATCCTGAGCTGGAGATCCTTCATATGGCGGATGAACTTGATGTCGATATGATCGTTATGGGGACCCATTCAAAGGGGTTGACCCATTACACATTCATGGGCAGCGTTGCCAGGAAAGTGCTGAAAAGGGGTCGGGTTCCCATGTTCCTGGTGCCTCCTCTTACCGCCTGATCAAGGAGTCTGCCGAGAGTCTGCCGAAGAAAATCATCAGATTCCAAAATATGGTTTGTTGGAAGGCGTTATACTGTAATCAAATATATGCTAGCGAAATTAAAGAGTTACCCGAAACCATGGTTGATGACTTCGTGCAAAGCCATCAACGCGCCCCGGGTGGGGCGCCCAAATCAATGACCGACACTGTAAGTCATTGATTTGTAAGGAAAGGGAAAATGACACTTTTTGCTTTCCCCAAAGAAATTATGGGGTACAAAAAGCCACGATTTAACTTTTTGCGACCCTATCATAGTCAGGAAAAACTTACGGCGGATTTCGGGTGTTAAATGATTCCGACATACTGCCGGGTGCAATCAGAAGATGGGTAAGAAGATGGGTAAAATGATGGGTAAAATGAACAGAGAGATCGGTTTAGACACAGGCAAGTCCTGGTTTCTCTATATCGGAGAGATCAAGGCCGCTGGGTTGAACCGTTTTCTGATCGAACCCCTGACGCGCCGGTACGGAAAACCGGCCGAGTGTATCCACATCGTGCCTGACGTTCTCGCTTTCTATCCGGATGACGCATTTCTCATTATCGGTCCCGGTTCAGACCAGGCTGGTCCGGACAGCCTGGAAAGGAAAAATTCCCGGATAGCCGTCCCGCAGTTCGCAGCCATGGTGAGCGCTGACGAGGCCGTCAAAGACCTGGTCAAGCGGATCCTTGATGTACAGGGTGAGCTGCTGCTTAATGTCTTCGAAGCCTCTTCGGAACTTTCCCTCACGGCTGATTACCGGGTAAAGATAATCGCTCCCGATCCTGAAATTGCCCTATCCATGAACAACAAACTGCATCAGTACGATATGGCGGCCCATCTGAACATTCCTGTACCGAAAGGCTCGGTGTGCTCCGGTCTCAGTGAGGCTCTGAGCTATGCAGAGGGGATCTTTTCCCGGGGTTGCCGGGCATTCGTATCCGGTGCCTACAGCGCGGGCGGTTCTGACTCCATAGTGGCTTCCACGAGCGCAGAGATCGCATCCCGGTTCCAAGCGGCTACGGGCGGTCTTCTGGTGACAGAGTTTGTCGAGCATCGACACGATCCCACCGTTCTGGGGGTCGTTGCGGGTGAGAACGACGTCTATATCGCCTCCGTGGCCGATCAGAACATCACCGGCACACGTTTCTTGGGTTCCACCTTCCCCACTGTACTTGGGGAGGAGGCGATCTCAAAGGTCAAGGAGATCACCTGGATAGTAGGGAACCACATGGGAAGTAAGGGCTACAGGGGAGTGTTTGGTTGCGATTATATCGTGGACGATCAGGAGGAGATCTATTTCATTGAAGTAAACGCCAGGAAACAAGGTACGACGATGGAGACGACCCTTGCCATGATCCACAACCTTCCGGGGAAACCGACCTTTCCGGAACTTGAGCTGATGGCTGTTCTGGATGGTCGTCTGCCCGATGACCTGGAAGAGATGGATTCGGCGAACAGTCCTCTATGCTGGGGAACATACAACTACAAGGCTGCGGATGAATGCATGGTGGAACATTACGTGCCGCTTTCTATGGATGAGGAAAGCCTCTTTATCGAGGCCATGGCGGGGAGGGGTGGACATATCGTTCTGGATCATGTTGGACCAAAAACGCGTATTTCAGCAGGGGGTTTTGTGGCCAGGATTGTGGCGACAGGGCCGACTCCCGATGATGTCAGAAAAGGGCTCAAAGCAGGTGCACGGCAGGTGCACACGAGCATCAAATAAGATATGAAGACAAGAGACCACGATCGAAACGGTCTTAAGGAGGTATCAAAGTGATACGGGCTGGTAAAGAGGAACAAGAGGAGTGTCCTGACGATGAAGCGCTCCTTCCCCACATGCAGGTATCTGAAGAGGACCGATCCATTGCCCTTGATAGATCTGAGGAGGTCAGATCCCTCGACGAGGAATACTTCGGACTGAAGGATCGGATCCCGACGGGTCTCACGTTGGGAGATCAGTACCGAAAGAACCGGAAACGGATTTTAAAGGTTCTCGGAGGGACCAAGAAGGACTGGAAAGATTACAAATGGCATCTGAGGAACCGCATCGGGAGTGTCCAGGTTCTGTCCCAGATCATCAGCATGTCTGATGAGGAAAAATCCCAGATCATCAGGGCCGGCGAGATGTATCGCTGGACCATCTCACCCTACTATGCCAGCCTCATGGACCCCGAGGATAGGAGATGTCCCATCAGGTTACAGTCCGTTCCCAGCATTGAAGAGTATCTGGATACCTCCGAAGTCAGCGACCCCATGATCATCAAGTACAATAGCCCGGCGCCTCTCATCTCGAGGCTCTATCCTGACCGAGTTATTATTAACGTTACCAATGCGTGCGCCATGTTCTGCCGTCACTGCTTGAGGCGCAAGGACATCGAGTTCGCGGATGTGACCTATCCCGGAGAGATGCTGGAGCAGGCCCTCGATTACGTCCGCAAGAACCCGGAGATCAGGGACGTCCTCCTTACGGGGGGCGATGCTTTAGCGCTTTCGGACCAAAAACTGGACTATATCCTCACCGAACTGGATCAGATCCCCCATGTGGAGATCAAGCGGCTCGGTTCGCGCATGCCATGTGTCGTGCCCCAGAGGATCACACCGGAGTTGTGCAAAATGCTTGAAAAGCATGACCCGATCTACCTCAGCACCCAGTTCAATCACCCCAAGGAGGTGACGGCCGAGGCGAAGAAGGCCATCGACAGGCTCACACGCAGCGGCATAATAGTCAGGGATCAGACCGTGCTGCTCAAAGGGATCAACAACGACAAGCACGTCATGAAGAAGCTCATGCAGGAACTTCTCCGCATCAAGGTCGTCCCCTATTACATCTTCAACTGCAAAAAGGTAGAGGGGATCCGCCACTTCCGCCCGCCCATCGCCGAAGGTATCGAGATCATCGAGCACATGCGCGGTTACACGTCGGGCATGGCGGTGCCGACCTTTATCATCACCGCGCCCGATGGCCGGGGAAAAACCCCCATGTATCCCCAATATCTCCTTCAGCCGGGAGTGCACGGCAAGGCCCTTATACGGACCTGGGGCGGACACGTCCTGGAGTACGACGATGAGGCCGAGGCTGAAAACGGTGAGATCTGGTGATCCGGCAGCGGATCCGGGAGCGTGCCGCGTCCGGCAGGGATCAGGCCCTGGATCTGCTCGAATCCCTTGTCCGAATAAACAGCCACTGGGGTAACCCTGACGGGGTTAACCGGGTGGGGGCGCTGGTCCTGGACCAGATCCCTCCTGTTCTGAAAAGGGAGTTTACAATCGACGGGAACGGGGTCCGGCATCATCTCCTCACGGGGCCGGACGCGAATGGAAAGGCCATCCTTCTCGTGGGGCACCTTGACACCGTGTTCCCCCCGGAATCCGAAACCACCCCCTTTGCTGTAAATGATGGGAAGATCGTCGGGCCTGGAACCGCCGATATGAAGGGCGGCATCGTCGTCCTGGTCCGGGCTCTTAATATTCTCAACGACCTGGGGCTTCTCGAACAGATCCCCTTGAAGTGCCTGATCAACGGTGACGAGGAAGTGGGCTCGCCCTTTTCCTCTGAGATGGTCAGAGATCTGGCAGCGGGGGCCTCCTGCGGCCTCATCTTCGAGTGCGGGGGCCTGGACAACCAGGTCGTTACAGCCCGGAGAGGTGTCATACGTTTTAACCTGGAAGCTACAGGCCAGGCCCGTCATGCCGGGGTCAAAGAGGGGCCCAAGGCCAGCGCTATCGCGGAACTGGCCCGGATGGTCCTGGCGCTGGAGGGACTCAACGATCACGCAAGGGGAATTTCCGTCAACGTGGGGACTGTCCATGGAGGGGAGGCCAACAACATCGTCCCGGACCTCGCCCGGGCCACCTTCGAGTTCCGATTCCGGGACAGTGAGGCGGAAAAGGAAATCCTTGAGAAGGTTCAGTATATTGTCGGCAATGTGACCACGCCCGGATGCGGGGCTACCTTCGAGACTCTCCATCGCCGCCCGTGTATGATATCGGTCCCGGGCAGCGAGGAACTGGTCAATGTACTCATGGAGACAGCGGCTGACCTCGGCCAGTCGGTAACAGCGGAAGAGAGGGGTGGTGCCTCGGACGGCAACTTCCTGTCGGAGATGGGAGTGCCGGTGATCGACGGCCTCGGCCCGGTGGGGGATTTGGATCACAGCCCTCTGGAGTATATCCTGGAAGAGTCGCTATACGAGAGGATAGAGCTCACAGCCCTACTTCTCGTCCGTCTCGCGGGGATAACGGACTGAAAAAGGAATTCAGAAGCCAGAATCCAGAATCCGGAATAAGGTCAAAAGCTTGAACCGCAAAGAGCGCAAAGTTTCGCAAAGTTGGAGCTATAATCTGGGGGAG
>Ga0209976_10000311_pt1 | contig 34855 bp, 54 predicted proteins | sample SumtaG_FD_182806 | JGI IMG/M metagenome (GOLD analysis project Ga0209976, IMG submission 182806) | Deep subsurface microbial communities from Indian Ocean to uncover new lineages of life (NeLLi) - Sumatra_00157 metaG (SPAdes) (version 2) | ecosystem: Environmental > Aquatic > Marine > Oceanic >...
CCACGGTCGCGAGGTTCGTGGTTGTCGTGTTCCCCTCAGCCTACGGTCACTATGGTAACGAGCAGACAACCACGAACCTCGCGACCGTGGGTGTAATCAGTAACGGCGTTCCAAGCGCCGGCGCAAACCCCAGGCTTTTGATCCCGATCTATCTGTCTGAAGGAAGAACCTTCAGAGCGAATATGACTTACTTTGCTCTGACAACACTGAGCGCGACTGGTAGCTGTTATGTAATCCTGGATGTTTTGATGACAAGACCTCTTCGCTAAGATTCCCACGGAGGGATCGAGTCTGCGATATAAAAAAGGAGGTTTTTGTCAATGGGGTTAGGTGCAGTAGAAGAATCTTTTTATGTGATCGAGGTAGAGCTAACGGCGGCCGCGGCCGCGGCTACAAGTACGACACCCGCGCAGCCTGTCGGGTCGTATCCCTTCATCTGGGAGGAGTTGGGGGCTTATTGGGACACCACAACAGGCGACTGGCAGGTCAGGATCAGCGATAACGGTCGTAACCATTACTTTTCCAGCATGGAGGTCAAAGTCGGCGGAATGGTAGGCATAGACCAAAAGCCGTATGAGTTAAAGACTCCGTGGCGCTTTGACGCCGGTTCCGGGATCATGGTCGAGGGTACAAATAACGGGGCCGGGCTTGACACGCTCTTCTTGTCGTTCATAGGAAAACGCCTCCCTAGTGGCGCGGTGTAATGTAATCAATCCGCTGAGGGGAGGTTTTTTCTATGGGTATCGGTCTGAAAGACGACGTTTGGGAAAAGTTGCGCCGTGGAGAGTTCCCGCAAACAGACGGGCAGATTCTTGAGGTCATGTGTTCAGTTGGCAGACAACTGGCATACAGGCTTGAGAAACTGATCGACGTGATAGAGCGCGGGCCTGAGGACGGGATCGCGCCGCTCTTCGGGCCGGGTGCTGTAGCTACGTCGATAGGCAACATGATGGAACTGATGAGGCTGTCTATGGCCTCATATCCCAGGAACCACGCGACAATTCCAGTGACCGCCGCCGGTGTGGTGATGATCAGTAATCCACACCCGTACTCAATCCCGGTTATGATTACTAACCTTGATAACGCCCAATTCCTGTATTATGGATCGTCACCGGCCTCAATCCTGACCGCTCCGCTCATAGACCCGGAGGCAAAGGAAAAGATCATACTTTCGCCAAATAGTGATCTCTATGGGATCGTAGCGGGGGCGGCGATTGCTGTTGCGGTCTCAGTTCTTGACCTCCCAATAGTTTAGAGAGGGAGGCGATATTTGTGAAGAAATGGATCGCTATAGCGGGCGCGGTCGCGCTTTTGTATCTAAGAAGTCGCCCGCGTCAGTATATCGCAAACGAGGTCAGAGACCTGTTTTGGGACGATGAGGCCGGGCGTTGGCGGAGCAATGAGGAGGTTTCTGCCTATCTGCGCGAACACCCTGAGCGCGTTCCGCTTACGCTTATAACCAGCGAGGCGCGTGTTCTTTCCTACCTCGACCTCATTCAGACAAACGCAAAGAGATATAATCTTGACCCCGCCCTTATCGCTGCTATAATGGCAAAAGAATCCAGTGGCGACTATTCAGCGCGAGGAGGTGTCGGAGAATACGGACTAATGCAGGTCAGGGCCACAACCGCTCAATGGCTAGGCTTTACAGGAGACCCCGATATTCTCTATAACCCGGCTGAAAACATCCGCTATGGATCGGCATATCTAGCCTATCAAATGGAGAGGTATGCAGACACAGCCGATCCCCTGAGTTGGGCAGTATCGGCATACAACGCGGGAACGGCGCAGACGAAGAACGGGCGCTTTAGTAATCAGGACTACGTTGATCACGTTGTAAACTACAAGCTGCCACGGTATACGCTCTTGATCAATAGAGCTATGGGCATATATTAGAGACGGAGGCATTATGGGGGCTGCAAAGGGGTGGCACGTCAATCCAGGACAACAGATCATATTGCCCCAGGGATCGGAGCGTATGCGAGGAGGTTTCGGATCGGAGGTCTGGTACAATCCGATGCGGAATAAGTCGTATTATATTACAGGCAGCGCAGTTTATGGATGGGATATTATGGAATACGATCAGCCGCTCTGCCCCCGTTGTTGGGAGCGATATGCTGAATACAGAGAGGGGGGGAGGTAGAGATGGGATGGAGACCGTCAAGGAGGCTTGACGTGAAAGCGGGCAACGCCGCGGACGCGTGGAGCGCAGATATACCTATAGATTTTCAGAGTCGTATCATATCAGCGGAGGCATGGGCCAATAACCTCAATATCAGACTATCAAACGATGGCGGGACGACCTACTCTGACGCCTTCGAGGTGGACATAGAGCGCCCGTTTGTCTTTCCGTTTTCCGCTTCCGATATACAGGTACAAAACAAGACCGCTGGATCAGTGTCAAGATACCAGGGCGCGGCGGGTGATTAGGATCAAGCTTTAGGACAAAGCTTGAGCAAACATAATTAGGAGGTCTCAATGGCTTATACATATCAGACAGGGACAGCAAACCATGTGATACACTTTTTCGCTTTGCTAGAGACCTTCTTAACGTCTGTGGGTTGGACTGTGGTGGCAGGGACAGGCACAACAACGGTGATTTTTTCCAGTCCAGGAGAGGGCGGGGGCCGGACCAAACTATTTATCCGTTTCCGGCGTGACGGCGGCTTTCCTGAAATTGTATACTATCGAGTACAGGACGACCTCGCGGGAACTCACTTTACAACAGATGGGGCGGCTGCCCAATGTGGATATTTGTCAGCCCCCGGCGCGGGCGGTATTCCCTTTCAGTATTTCATGGCAGCGGATAAGGACAAGGCCATCGTAAACTGGAAGGCCGGAGCGGGGTATTCAGGTTGCTACGTGGGTATAGTTGAACCCTTCGCGCTGGCTGTGGACGAAGAGGAGCAGATGGTTTCTCTTGGTCTACACAAGAATATATCTCCCGCCGATATGGGCTACGTGCTTAAAGACGACGCTGGAAATTGGGATGAACGAATCCGAGGGGGGCAGGTAGAGACTTCATACATCAGAGACCCCCTCGACAATTCAGCCACGATCTACGGTCTCAGAGTAGACGAGGGCGCTTTTAATAGGATCGTGGGGCAGCCGATGGACGTTTCCGGCCGGATGCAAACGGTGTTAGGAGTAAACCCGGAGGACATAATAACAACCGGCTACGCGGGAGCGACCTCGACGTGGATCGTCATGGGATCAGGCACTTGCCGGTGGTGTATGCGTACCGGCGGAAACGTGCCTGTAGGGAACCTTGAGGGGGCGTATTTTTCGCACACAAACGGGCTTGCAACGAGTATTGTCGATCTAATCGCAAAACTGGACGCGTTCATGGCGGCTATCGGATGGACTAAGATCGCAAACCCCGCGCCTCTCTATCCTATTGATTTTTTCTACAACTCCCCAGGAGAAAGCGGCGTTGATGATATATACATTCATCTGTTTTATCACAATATACCTGCGGAACTATTGCGGATCGGCGTTGCAGACGACATACTTTTGACGCACGCGACCGCCACCAACAGCTTATATGCTGAAGCCGGCATTTTTCCGGCATACTACTTTTTCACGGCGGATCGCGACTGTCTTATGATCAGTCTTGAGCGGTTAGGTCTTTTTCCCTGGATATGGGGAGGAATGTATCAAATGTTCTTTCCTGATCCGGACAGTTACGCAACGCCCTATAAAGTCGGAGTGCTTAACAAGATTCTGAGGGATCATTCGGGAAACTGGAATGAGACCCTCGCGACCCGGCCTGATGGATCACTCAATTCATCCCCGAATCTGTATGACGGCGTTACTAACGTCGTTTGGCAACATCCAGTTGTGCGAAACGCTGATAACTGTCCGATTGGCGTTATGAAGTATTGCCACATTATCTCAGGGCCTGGAGTCAGTGTCATGGACACGGTGGCGATAGGCGGGCGGTCGTTCAGGATTCTTGATCTCGGAGTCAACACCGTAGCGATGAGGGAGGTCTAGTCATGGCACTATCTGGAGGCGCGCTCTGGGGTGTGAGACCCGGCGGCAATAACCTGAACGGCTGTTATTTCTATGATGAAATTCCCGGAACGTCAGTCGACTACACGGATCAGGACGCGGCTGAGGCGGCTTTTGCGGCATTGACCACGCCGGGCGCTGGTAATACTACTCTGACAGACTCCGCGGCGGGCGGGTTCTTCACAAATGCTATGCCGGGCAACGGGGTATATATTTCCGCTGGTGTCAATTTCGTGGTAGGTATGTACTACATAAAGACCTGGACGGATGCGAATAACGTTGTCCTGGACAGAAGTGCCTCGCCCGCGGGCGCGGGCGCGAATGGCGTTGGCAATGTCGGAGGCAGCAGAGCGACCCTCTTAGACGCCTTTTTTGAGGGAGTATCAGCAGGTGATACCATCTGGGTCATGGATGGCACTTACACCCTCACGGAGCAGATCACGGTTGCGAAGGTGGGAACTCCGACCGCGACTATCAAAGTGTACGGATACAAGACCACCAGGGGCGATCAACCGCTGGACGACGACCGACCGTATATCATTTGCACAGTGGCCTTTTCTATCGCACTCACGGATCACTGGTTTTTCCATCATTTTCGCATGTTGGGGGGCGCTCCACACGTCCTGCACTTGACCGGCGTATCCTCAAGAGCGCAGAACGTTAAAGCACAAAACGACTCAGGAGTCGCGAATCGGTACGCTATCTGTGCGGACGGCAACGGCGCCATGGTTGAGGACTGTGAATGTATATCTGATAACGGTTACGGGCTTCACGTTAATTCTGAGGGGTTTGCCCGGTATAATTCCTGTCATGATTCCGTCCATGGGATGCACATTGACTCAGACGGTGTATGTCTTATAAACAATCTCTGCTATGATAACACGGATGGTATATATGTCACGTCTGACGATGTTAAAATACAGGGGAACACGCTTGACGATAATACAGGGGTCGGGATTGATCTCACGACTGGTGAAATGTGCGACCTCATTAATAACATTTTAAGCAATAACCTGACGGGCGTCAATGCAACGAATCCCAGGGAGTCGAATTACCTGAACTATAACGACTTTTTCACTAACGGGACGGACGTTACAAACGTGGTCAAGGGAGCGAATACTCTGGCGGTCGATCCTGACTACGTGAATCGCGGTCTCAAGAATTTCGCATTGAACCCCACGTCCGCGTTACTGGATGAGGGACTACACTTGAGGAAAGGTGTTGGATAATGGTTAAGGGTTGGATAGGTGCAGCAGGGCGAGGCTTTGTGGGAGCAGCGCCATTATTTGAACCCGCGCCGCTCCCTGCAAATTGGAGTTATCCAAACGTGCCGGGACTACAGCCGATCCTTGACGCGGGCGACCGGACACACAACCTGCCCACCAGCTTTAACAGGGGCGCTAGTAATTGGGCATATAACGTTGAACCCACGATCCAGCCAATTCTTGATCAGGGGCTATTGACTCACAATCTGCCAACGGGTATGACCCACGGATGGAGTACAGACCCGTATAACTCCACGGCGCGAGGTCTTGGGCTACAGACGGACGAGAAGATCAAAAAGCCGTGGCTATGGCCTTGAGGAATTATTATGGCCGCTCACGTAGGTATGTTTTACGGATATAAGGGGTTTGTTTTCCCTGTTGGCGGACGCGTGCAGCTTCCTTTCTGGGAACTGGACGGGCGGATTCCAACCAGGAACCTCACGTACAGCGGAAACGCATTAGACGCATATCCGGCCATAACCACCTTTCCGCGACTGGAACAGAGCGAGGCGATCCTGATCCAGACCTGGGATAATAAGCTGATGTTTAAGCTATCAGCGGATGGCGTCAATTACGAAGATGAACAGGAAGTCGATCCTGATCTGAACCTGGGATCGTGGTTTCACAGAGTGACGGCGCGGGGCTTTGCTTTGGAGAATGAAAGCGCCGGCGCTGTAGCGCGTTATCAGTTAGTCGCGTTTTTCGTATAGTTTGATCGGCCTGGAGCCACTGAGTAATTATACAGGAAAAAGCCTCCCAGCGCGTTAGCCACGTAGCGGAGCAGAATATTAACTTTCTTGAGGTTCTACCTCATGAATGTCTATTCCAGGAAGCTCCAAAACCTTAATATTCTTGATCTGATTATGAATTTTCTAAATCCAGAGGTAGAGCAATGAAGAAACGGAGGCCCGCAACCCTATCCGGGAAGGTTCTAAACTGCGCGATCTGGATTCCTGACGGATACGGCGGTTGGAAGTGTGGAGGCTATGCGCCGGCCTGCGAGGTCGACAAGTGCGCCCCGCTGCCCGACCCGAAAAAGAAACAGGTGAAAGTGTGCATAACACCGCAAAAGGTTTTCTCTCCGTTCCTGGATAAGAATGTCACGCGCTGCAAGCGATACGCGGCGGCATGTAACCGTCAGGCCTGCATGGACTTTACCATGCCCTACCCAGGGGAACCCTCAGAAAAAACAATGCCCGCGCCAGCGGAGATCAAATCGGTTGCCTCCTGGATGGCTGAGGAGTATAACGAGGAGGTCTTTAAGAAAGACCCCTCTTTCGCGAGGGAGATTATGGACCGCGGCGGGATCAGCCCGCCCCGTGGAGTCGGAGCGGAAAAAGAGGAATACAGGACGATCCCGATCTTCATGCGTAACAAAAGAGGTCTGGCCCTGGACGAGATGGCCGCCGAAATGAACTATGATGGCAGCGAGGCACTCAGACGGGATATAGAAAAAGCCTATCCTATCAAGGCAAAAGGCGAATGGAAGAAGAAGAAACAGCGCAAACAGGCAAGCGATTTCATTGACGCCGCCTATGAATACATTGAGGATCAGATGGCTGAGTCTCAATGGATATAGAGAGGAGAATGGATGATAGTCAGTCTCGGACGGACTCAGATCGTAACACCGGCAACCTACACGCCGCCGATCCGTACTGTGGTGATACAGCCGATCCCAAAGCCGACACCTGAGCCATATATAAGCCCGACCTACACCGTAGTCGCGCCGCCAGTAGCGGCGGAGGCAGTTGACAGTAACACAGCCCTCTGGATCGCGGGCGCTCTTGTGGGAGGTCTGATCCTGGGAAGCATGAGCAAATAGCGAGGGGGCAGATATGCGAGGGCTTATTAGTTGGTACGCCTGGAAAAAATATAAAGGCGACATATTACAATGGCTATCGGCGGCCATAGTTTTGATAGGTGTTTGCTGTGAGTACAAATTGAAAGCCGATTTGTACTTTGTGATGATAACGACCGGGGCGTTAATGTGGGGGGTTGCACAGAAAATCAATCATCCATCCCGGTCTAAGAGATTGAGGCGGCTTATACGCCGGATCAGGTCATGACGGCAGAAGAATCGCAAGGACGGGCACAATTTGAGGCGCTTTCAGACGGCATGAGGAATAAGAAGATCGGGATCGCGGTGAATACTGCGTCTTTCGCTTATACGGGCTTTACTGTCGGAGGGCCGGTCGGCGCGGCGGTCGGGGCCGCGCTGGGAGTCTTAACGGGTCTCTGGGGATTGAAAAGCTACAGAGCGCGGGTATATGAAGAACTCCGGGCGTCTGGTGTGGTCTCGAAGCGACGACAGAAATTCCGGTCTGTCATGGACAGACACATCAGCGACACGCCAAGTATTCGCGAATTTCCACGCTCAAGAGCGGTCTCATACGCAGTTATAGATGTTTTGAGCGCAAAGTATCCGCGAATGAGCGATGAGGACATAAACGCTGAGGCCTATGCCATAGTCAAAACCTTTGACGAATTCCGCAGAAACAACCCGGACGTACCAATCGAGATCGCCGCTGAGGTGATCTTGCTAGTGAACGGAATACGACTGAACGCGCAGACAGGGGATTATGAGTCATTCGTTTTAGAATTCCCAGAGGAACCGCCACCAATGGACTACCCGCCCGAAGCGGAGCCTCTTAACGAAACAAAATTGGCGTGGGGGCTTGCCGCGGCCGCCCTCCTCATCTTCGCGTTTCGGAGAAAAAAATGAAAGGAGGTTGATCTGATTGATAATCAATTTAGGACAGCAGCGACCCCCCCGCGACCCTCTCAGGCCACGCGATCCAGTATTGCCGCCGTCTGATGGGGAAATACCAGCAATTCTCACATCGGAGATCGTAGCGGGGCTTATAGCGGATCATTATGAGTCACCGATGCAATACGGCAGAGCAGACTCGATCAAACTGGCAGATGGCCAGATAAGACCGGATCAGCGATTCTACGACAGAGAGATCGAGGTTGCCGCGCAGATATTAGCCGCCCGATCCCCGTCCACAGAGACCGCGCAAAACTGGTATCTTCTGATGAAAAGGGAGATCGGTTACAGAGTCGTGCCTGTCCCGTTTTGCAGCTACGGTGAGGAGCCTCACCCGGTAACCCGTCAGTGTGTCATGAAAGGGCCTGAGATGGAGTGGCAGCCAGAACCAGAGAAGGAGGCAAAAGACAAAAGCAGCTTGATCGCTCCATTGGCCATAATCGGGATCGTTGGTCTGCTAATGATAGGAGGGAGTAAATGAGCGGTTTTACTCAATTTCTAGGTGCAATAGCGGGGCAGGTTGCATCACGCGTGATTATGAATAAAGTCGCGAACGTGGGCTTGAGTCAGGCGCGGGAACCGTCCAGGGAACCGGGCGGGTATAAACCACCTGTGATAGTTCCGAAGGGCGCGGAGTTTGACAGACCAGAGGCGGGTGTACCTTCGGGTCGTTATAAAATCCCGACTTGGCTTTTTTTCACTGGATACGGTGCGCTCCTCTGGTATGCAGCGAAGGCGACCGCCCCGGTGGACATGCCCGATCTGGGAGACCCGGGGCCAGAGGAAGCCCTCTTGTTTCCAGGACTCAAGAGGGAACTTACGCACTTAGACGTTGAGGACATATCAACGTCAGACGACCCGGTTGAGGCTTGTCTAGAGCGCGCCGGCTGGAAGCTGCCTCGCATAGACGAACTGAGGCAGAGCATTTTCGAGAAAGAGCAGGTTGATCTTTTCACCACGCCGGAACCTCTGACACGGAGCGAGGGCGAACTCCTGGAGGCGATAGAATCCTGTATGCAGAGGCTAGAGATTCAATACGGGTCTCTCGAGGCCGCCGGGGTCGTGTGTTCTGACTGTGGACAGGATGGCGATCTGCCTTCAGCCTATGCAGCAGTTCAGAGAGAGATGTTTGATCCTGAGCAAATAGAGATTGATTATGATCCAGCGCCAGACCCCCAGGGAACACCAAATATTTTTTGGTTCTTTATTGCTAAAGGACACCACAAAGGGAACCTCGTTACTCAAGACCAGATAGACTCAAATCCAGAGTGGTATTTTTCCGCAGAGAAAGACAAAAAGGGAAAACTCTACCAGGTCGAAGCAGATACAAAAGTCAAGGCACTAACAAAACTCCATGACCAGCTAAAGGCCGCCAGAGAATACACAAAAGAGTATGGACAGAAGCAGAACAAGTTTACGCCGTGGTTTCATCCTGTAGAAAACGGGGGAAAAGGCTATAGAATCATACCAAATATCATGGCACACCCAGAGACAGGCTATGGTACAGAGGAAGCCCCGCGACTCTATGAGTATTTGGACACTCTGGAACCTGGGGAACCCGCGAACGTCCTGGACGCCTGTAATTTTATCCACGGATCGGGAAACTGCGAATCTGCACAGATGGAGTCGGTAATCGATCTGGTTAAACAAGAGGGGTATTTCTATCTTGACGATCTGAGAAAAGCCTATAAGGACAAGGCAGAGATTCCGGCGCACAGGAAAACCGGCGGATGATTTCGTATTATAAAAGGAGGCTACAATGCCTACTAAAAGAGCGGTTGCATACAGCAGAGAGTCAGTCAAGAGGGCAGTAGAGGAGTATTTGGAGGACGGCGAGGGTCTTAAAAGTCAACACGTCAGGAAGCCGGCAGGTCGAAGTTATCAATATTTTGAAGCACAGCAATACGGAGCGTATAATCTCGCGCAAAAGTTGGGCTTTGACTGTATGTGTACCCCGCACAGCGCCAAATCACCGGCGATCTGCAAATGCAAGATAAAGAAAAGCGGGATCAAGCAAGGCCATCAGATTTTGAGCGGTCTGGGGCGTGGCCCGTATGTTTTGGACGGTGCGGGATGCAGGGACGGTCAGGGGCTTTTTGTACCAATCGCACAATGTAAGGGGCCTGTAGGTCGCGATGAGGCCGGGAGATTCATTAGCATAAAGAGGGCGGCTTGATCTTCGCATATCCAGAGCAAGAGACACCCTATAAAACAAACCCGGTCGCCTCTGTGATCCTGTGCGCTTATAATCACCTTAACGATCTGACGATCCCTTGTATCGAGAGCATCAGAGCTAATACTTTCTATCCCTACGAACTGATCCTCGTCGATGATGGTTCCACAGATGGATCAATGCGCTATTTCAGGACGGTCTCAGAGAAAGCGATCCGCGTTCCAAGAGGGAGCGGAGCGGCAAGAGCAAGAAACGCCGGACTCGAGGCCGCCGCGGGCGATCCGCTAGTTGTCCTGGACAATGATACAATAGTACCCCCCGAATGGTTGACGATCCTCGTCCAGGAGGTGCAAAAACCCGGAGTCGGGATCGTGTCTGCTATCCCTTCGGATCAAGTGGATCGTCTGAACGGAAAGCGATCCCAAGATGGGCTTATCGAATACCAGAACGTTAGCGGATTCTGTGCAGCGATAAGCCGTCAGTGTCTAAACGCTATAGGATACTTTGATGAAAGCCTCATCAGCGGAGAGGACACAGATTTTTGCTACAGAGCGAGGCAGCGAGGTTTTCGTATTGCTAACACGCCGCGGCTGATGGTTAAGTCCGGCGGAACGCGGCGGGAACTGGACAAACAGACCGAGAGGAGCGCGAGGCGGTTTATCCAGAAACACGCCGCCAGTAATCCCCATCTGCCAGCCGCGCCTCTCTATCCTTTTGGCTAAATCTCACCAGGCCAGAAAAACCAGCTCAACCTCCGAAAAAACCCAAAGGCGTCAAATGGGCAGTTTGACCCCTTAAAAGCGATATTTAGAAAACACGCCCTCAGACCCGTATCCAAATTTATCGCGGCTTATATGCCCCTTTGCTCCCCTCAAAAGCAGCATAAAATTCGATATTCATATTTCTGACTCAATTTTAACACTTGTTAGCTTTTTTGTGGAAATTCTACCGGATCCGGCCGACGTGCGCGCGGATCTGCCTCAAAGCCGGTTGGTGAACTTAACGATTGTTATAGATTAGTTGATTTTTTGGGGAAATTGGACTGGCTCCACGCGAGGATCGGGGCGGATCAGCGCGGATCTGGGAGGCGGGCTTAACGATTGTGATGAATCGGAGGGAATGAAAAGGCCGCGCCTGTAGCTTTTGCTGTTTGGAAGAATGAGGTCTGAGGCGCGGCCTTGAATCGCGCTGAGTCACAGTGTATCAATGGCTATGCAAGAAGTCAAGTCCTTTATATGCGCGCTCTCAACGTCGCCCGCGAATGGCTCTAAAGTCGTAACCTCATCGCTAGAGAGGTCGGCTTGCCATTCACCGTCCAGGTGAGGCCGCCTCTTGCGGTTGAAGTCCCGCTGTTTGATCATCCGTTCATTCGCTCCCGCGATATCGAACCGGCGGAACATGGTCTGATATAACAGGTCGCGGAACATAGGCAGCGGCTTTTCTATGGGTACGATCTGATCCGGCGTACAGGCTATCATCGGAACACCGACCTCGAAAATCACCTCCATGTCGATCAGAACCTCCGCGACCGCTCCGAGGCGCGCGTCGATGTCATAGGCGAAACCTGTGTCAAGTGAGATGTCTTTCCGTATGATTCTATCGCCTCCCAGGTCGTACAGAACGGATCTGAATTTCTCCACCAGTCCCTTGACGGCTTCCGCTGAAAGCCCGGTGATTTTTTCAAGCGGAAACTCTGCAAACATGACAGTTGACTTTATCCCCACCGCTCCGACCTGCATGAGGGCGATCCTGTCGTTCCATTCCATATCGCGAAGGGTCTCAAGAGACACCGGGAGCGCGACCCCGAACCGTGCAGCCTCTTGCATAAACTTCGATACATTATAATCTGCCTTGTCAATGAAGCGCAGCCAGCCAGCCATATTCAAGCCTCCCAATAATAGAGAAAGCCGCCCCCGCCTGAAGGTTTACGAAAGCGGAGAGCGAGGGCGGCTATCGGTATATGTACTCCGCTTTCAAGGCTTACAGGGCCACTTCTTGCTCAACCTGTATGGTTCCGCTCTTGATACATCCCGGATTCGTGCAGCGCCAGCGGATATATGTAAATTTCTCCGCTTTCAACTCATATCCCTCAATAGGATCAGAACAGTCGGAACAGTGTTGATACTCCGCTCCCAGGTCGACCAGTTTAAAGCCTAACATTTTCATTCCAATCGGAGCATACTTTATCTCTAGCAAGAACTCAGACCACACCGGGTTTGTGAGACTTGCGGCGATCCGCGCTTCCTCAGTCTCGATCTTTTGTATTCGCTCCGGCTGTATTACCGTGGCTTTTATCGCCAGCACGATCTCAAGCATACGATCCGCAAATTCCGCCTCCGCGCGGTCGAGGTAAGCGTTAGCCATCACGCGTATATTCTTATTTAACCGAAGTTCCTCAGAGCTTTTATAACCAGCGCCCAACTCGTCCACCGGTTCCTTACCACTGGCGATCATCAGCATAACAGCCGCTAGAGGCTTTCTAGTCGCCTCGTAGATTTCGTCGGTAGGTGTTTTCGTTCCGGGCATGAACCCTAGTTTTACCGCGACAAGATCAAAAGTATCCGCGACAAGATCACCAAGACATTCAAAATCATCTGTAAAGTCTTTGTGGGCGGCTGTTCTGATGGCTGATTCCATCTTCGTGTCTAATCCTTTTAACATTTTTCCTTCGCTCCCTTCATACATCCGTTGTTTTGTAATTACTTAAGAAACACACGGCTAGAGATCAGAATCCTCAAGAGAGATGGCCTCACTTGTGCGGCGCGCCGTTCCAGCGCCCTCGGTCGGTTCTGAAAGTTGATATTTTTCGTCTGTGTTTTTGATGATGCTATCGCCAAAATTGATGACACACTTGAGACCATACAGGATACAGAAAATCACCAGACTAACCCAGAACATCTTAAAAAGAAACTTGAGACCTCGTTTCAACATGACCTCGCTCCCTTTTATGGAAAGTTGAAAAATTATATGTGACTTCCCCTTAGTCGTTAGACTTGTCAAACATCGGTCTGCGATTTTCCACGCGCCGCCTTTTTTCGCTGTTTCAAGGAGATCAGGAACGTGACCTCCGCGTTTTTTCTATTCTGTGACTGTTCCCCTAGATACTGAAAAACCGGGTGATCCGTATTCACCCGGTTATCATACTTTGCCAGCAGCAAGAGGAAGGCCCCCAGAAAATTGAGCGCATCTGGCGTGAGATCAAGATCGATCTCCATGACCGCGCACTCCTGATCATTCTCATTAGTATCGCGCGGGCTTACCCAGCGCGCACTAACGAAACGCGCTATGCTTTTCAGGTATGCCTTGACTATCTCTACTATTACCTTTCCACCCATTCCCATTTGTGCCTCCCTTACCCTTACATCTGCAAACGGCGTCCATCCTTGCCGACCGGGATCAACCGGCCGCCGACTAAAGAACTGCCACCCTTTTGAGCCTCGATCATCCGACGGCCGCCCTCAGCCGTGGCGGTCGCCTCGAATATGGCAACGCCCATCTGTATAACTGTATCCGTTCTCGGTTCCTCTGCTTCTGATTTTTTCTGACGTTCAGCGATTATCTGATCGGCTTCCTTGAGTGCCTCTTTCATCATTTTCGCCACGTCTTTCATTATCCCGCGCCACGGTTCCGCCGTATCCTGTGTCTTATCTTTTCCCGCCATTGCCGACCTCCTCTATAAGCGTGATGTATTCTCAGGAATTAGATCAAACGCTTGACAGACCTCAAAGCAGTCTATGTGTAGTCTTGCCTCTGTCTTGCTTTCCATATCGAAAAATCTGATCGCCGGGGCCTCATCCTCACGTATGACCTCCTCGCAATATGAGCATATACAGGCAGGATCGCCCGCGTCTGGGGAGTCCTCGAAAAACTTTAGCTTTGGTTCCTCATCGAAGCGAAGGCCCAGAGTATCCCCTAAGTAGTGCATTGCTTCCGTGACTGTTGAGGGGGCGTCCGGGGGCGGCGTCTTTGACACCAGCGACCCCAGCGCGATCATAAATGCAGCCTGATCGCGGATTGACGGATGCCGGGGCGTGTATTGCTCCTCTAATCTCACTATCAGCCTGTCGAATTGCGCTATATTGACCCGGATATTCTCACGCTCAAGAATTTCTAAAACGTCACGACGAAAGGCCCCGCTCCCTATCCGCCGCGCCCCCGGTTTTGCTCCCACGATCTTTAGTGTCCTTTTCACGATCCTCCTCCCCGTAACTCTAAAGCCAGATCGACAGCGTTTCTAATAAATTCGCTTTTACTCTTGACCTGCCCGGATTCCACCAGCTTATTGATCTGATCAACTACCTCCACTCTCAAGCGGACGCCAGCCGCGGATGTGGCCTTCGCGGGTTCCCGCTCCGTCCGCTTGTCCCGCGCTACATAGAAATATAGAACATGAGCGACAATGTAGAGGTTCACCGTTCCGCTGAGTAGCAACTCTTTGCCCGCCGTCAATTCGCATTTGACACCAAACCTACCGGGGATCGGTTCTAGCTTCAGCGGGATTGGTTCCCGGCGCAAGTAAGTGTCCGACCTCGCCAGCGACAACGCGATCCCCTCCTCTGACGGAAGGCTTAAAAGCGGGGCCTTAAGCAAGTCGACCTCCTTTCCACCGACCTCAAACACGGACAGGTTGAAAACCAGACTTGTTGTCAAAGCCCTAACATCCTCAATCTTCGCGCCGGGAACGCTGATCCGGACTTCCTCAAGCGCCCACCAGCGCGCCAACGGGTCTGGTATGCGATATTCCTCGACAATGTTGGTATATAGTAGCTCTCCGAGAGTATAGCCATAGAATTTCGGATCGCCAAAGCCACGGAGTACCTCGCCCTTTTTCATCGATCCCGCCTCAAAGCGGATCATATAGTAGATCACGTCCCGGCGCGTTCCTTCGATCTTGTCGCCCTCGATCTCTTTTGATTCCGCAGAATAAACAATCATTTATTTCTTCACCCCCGATCCTGGTATTATGATTGACGTTTTTCGATCCTCAAGACCATAATCACACAGAACATAAACGACCGCCCCGGACATTTCCATGCCTTGAAAACAATCGCAATGTTGATCCGCTCCCTGGGAGCAGCTTTCGACTAAGATCGTCCTGTGTGCAGCCGGGCAGTTCGTTGTCTGCCCGTCTCTGCTAACTTCCAATCTATACATCTAGATCATCCTCTTCGTTTTCTTCGACTACTACTCCCTTGAACTCCATCGGCGCGGGGGTCTCAAAGCCCGCCGTGATCGCCCGTTCTACCCTCTCCAAAATGTCCTCTAGCCTTTTCGGTTTTTCCCGGTCGCCTCTCATTATACAGGTAATAAGCGCCTCGACTAGCTCAGACGCTTTCTCGTTTTCCATGAGCGTGAGAATTGAGACCGCTGATCCCTTCTGGATATTCAGCGAAACGCCTACTAGCTGATCGTCGGGGATTTTTTCACCCAGCGCGAACGGCTTACTGAAAATCATCGCGGGATCAACTCGAATATTCACATCTTCCGCCCGCGCGTCTACCATTACATTAGTCACAAAAGGGAGAGGGAGCGGCGTTATATTGTCAGACATTGGAACCCTCCTGATCTCAGTTATCCCCAAGTTATCCAGTGGGAGACTTTTTAGTGTATAAAAATTACTCAGTGGCTCCACGTCGATCCGCTATGCCGATAGCCACCAGTCCATAACATCTTGAGCAGTCTGCCAGGTGGTCTCTTTTCCCAATTCGCGCCGCCTCTCTAGCATCTTGTCAAACGCCCTCATATAAGCCCGATAAAAGCCCGGAAACATGGCCGCCTCCGCCTTGCGCGCCTTTACGCCCGCCATAGGACACATGGCACAGCCGATGCGCTTCTGATGCTTATAAAGGGAGCATACAGGGAGACCGTGATCATGCGTATACTCCCAGACCTCCGCCGTAGTCCAATCAAAGATCGGATGCACAAAGGTCTTGAGTTTGTATCTGTGGCACGTTTCCACATAATACCGTTGACTCCGGGCGTGGCTTTCCTGTTTGCGTATTCCCGTTAAGACCCGGCGGTCATATCCGCCGCGCTCTTTCAGGTATTCACAGCAGTATCTAATTTTCCTGGTTGGAGGGATACCCTTCTTCACTATTAACTTCCACATGGTAGTCTCTGGCTTTTCTATCTTAACGTCTGGGTAGTTATCCCTCAAGTGATCGATTACTGGACGCGGGTCAACTGAGGTCTTGTTAAAATGAGCGTCAAACTTGACGCCTGATCGCAGAAGCAGATCATATACTACCCCGCTTCACTTACCGCCAGAGATAGCGGCGTAATATCCCTCCTCCGGGCAAAACATCTGTATACGCTCTATAGCTGTTTGTATCTTCGCCTCGTGCATTAACTAAGCGGCTTCTGTGTTATAGTGTGCAGAACAACGTAAAGGCCAAAAGGCTTGAGGCCGTACAGCTTTTTATCAAGATCAATGTAGCCGTCTATATGATGCGATTCTGGCAGAAATTCAGGAATTGCGATCGCGCTGATCTTCCTGATAGTCCATTTGGCAACCTCCTTAAAGTCGCCGCTTACATTTGTGGCGATCTGTGTCTCAAGCGCAAGCCGCGCCAGCGGATCATTTTCTCTTGCGGTCATTTCACCGAATAGATTGACAGCGAAAAAGGAGAGCGGTTCTGATATAAACTCCTCGCCGTCAATCAATATCGTTAAATGTCCAGATTGCAGCGCGGTCATTAGGTCAATCAGAAAAGTATGTTTTTCTGGCCGCGCTACAAGAGAGACCCGATAGATTAGTGTCTCATGTGCGACCGGTGTCATACGCTCCCTTGTAAAATTCGTCCACTCTTTGTCGCCTATATGCCCACAGAATAGACCAATAGTTGCGTTCGCGTCTACCTCTTGTGGGATCGTTATCCGGTAATAGTATGACTTCATACACCACTCTCTAAACTCCCGCACTCCCACGCCCGGAATATCAACAGATCCGGGCGCTAATGGTTTTTGTTTTCTCATTCTTCGCCTCCATCACCAGCGGTCGCGGTCCGAAAATCCGACAACTCCGCGGCATATCCACAGTCAATGCACTTTGCTACTACGGCCTCATGTTCAGTGAATGTTATAATGCCATCGGATGAACAGCCACACTCAGGGCAGACTAGCCCGGAGTTATCATCAGAAGAAATGCCGATCTCCCGCTCCGCCAGTTTATCCGCCTCGTCCTCTAATCCATTGACTATGTGGATCGCAAGCATAGCGGCGGCGTCCCTGTTTTCGATCAGTTCCGGATTCCACATTGTCTCAGAACTTTGGATCAGATTCGTTATCATGTGGATCAATTCTTCTCTGTTGGCGCAAATACCCCGACCGCTTTCTGTTTCTGTTACCTCTGCCATTTCTACCTCAACCTCCTCGTAGCTTACTATGTGTGTCATAACGTATGCGATTAGACCCCCGGCGATAGCTTCCTCGGAACCCGCCCTCAAGAGAGCGATAAACCCATACGCCGCCTCTCTACTTCCCGCCTCAAAGTAAAGACCCTCCTCGTCAAGTCCGATCTCTACCTGAGTTTTTCCGATCCGTCCGTTCATTCTGCCCCCTTTGCCATGCTATCACTTAGCAAAGCTATATGATTTCCTGTCCTTCCTTTTCCTCGTTTCCGTCGAGCAGACCAACCATCCATGTCGAACCTGCTAAAAACAAGCACCTTATCATCCAAAGAAACGAGATCATACAATTCTTCTACGTCCTCATTATACATTGCTACACATCCCAACGTGGATCGCTCTCCTATTCCTTCGGATTTGCCTATACCGTGTATTGCCAATTTTCGGTATGATCCTGCCGGATACCTGTTTTTGGACTCTGCCTGTGGATGGAAATAGATGCACCGAGTTCCCACCTCGTCAGACGCAACAGGATCGCATTTTTTCGCATAGATAGGAAACAAGCCAGTAGGCGTTGGACATGCCAAAATCCCTATCCCGATGGGATATATCGTCCCATTATAATACAACCGAAATGTGTCCTTGTTGACAAGTATATCCATTTTCTCAATGCCTCAAAATGCCCGATAATAGTTTTTACGCGACCTTAGTATAATATTCCCGCAGACATTCGAGCGAATGTGTCTATCTTTACGTGCAGCTCCGGCCTTGCTGATGCGAAGCCCACAATAGAAAACAATGCTTTCCTTATTTCTTCATCAGGAATTATCTCTGCTAGAGCCTCAACAGCCTCCTCTCCGATCTGGCCCCTATAGTCGATCCGCGTGATGAACCATAGCAAGATGATTTTTTTCTCTTTTGTGGCTTCCGAAGTAAGAACCCTCTGGGGATCGCCTTTCTGTAACATCTATTTTTCCCTCCTCATCGTTATATATGCCTATCTTCCACCTTGTCAAGAAACGCGGCGATCTTGTACCAACAGAGCGTACCAAAAAGAGCAACCGCAAGGCGAAATATCGAAAATTGCACATAGGTCGCAAGAATATAGACCATAATCAGCCAAATACCGAAAAAAGACCATCGGATTCCATAAGTTCGACCTTCCATAATTCCCCCCTTTTAGTAATGCCCCATAATAGAGTGTTATGCAGACCAATTCGGACGGACGGGGCGCGCAGGAACCGACCGCCTCATGCGAGTCGGGGCGCGGGAATACAACCGATTATGCCCGGCCGCCCGTTGGTCTGCAAAAATTATCTGCCAGAATATGCCAGAAAAACAGCGTTTTCTCAAAAAATCCGGCATAAAACCCTCCCCATCACCGGCATTTTTTGCACGTTCCTGCATAAATACACCACTTTTTTTCGCTAAGCGCGGCTGAGCAGCTCGCGGATCTCCCCCGAATCACCGAAAACCACCAGAAGCAGCTCGTAAAATTTCCAGACCCGCGAAGACACATAAAGCCGCGTATAGTCTGCGTTTATCCCAGAGTGCAGAAAATCACGTTTTCGCGATCTGAAATTTGCCTGTGACGTGCCAGAAAAAACTACTCCGACCCTTCCTGCATCCCGATCATGAAAGTGTGCTCGCTGTGGAGAAAAAGGTCTCTCTTCCACAGCTTGACAATATAGACACCATTACCGTATTTATTCCGTATTGTTTCCAGAAATTCCGGGTCTGACAGCACGTCCGCAACTACCATGTCTCTTACTAAGTCCTCGCGCTCGACCCCGGTCTGCGCGTCTATGGCGCTTGTACACCTCATTATGGATACGCTTTGGTGTCCATCCTTCTGTACCTCTTCAAGAGCAGACCTAAACGGCATAAGTTCCTCATTTGTTATCCACTTCATTTCACAACTCCTTTTTCATGTTTTCTTTCGCTCAAAACCTGCAAATAATTGCCATATCTCAATTTTATAGATCGTAGGATCATCATAGAGGCGTTGATAAACTTGCGACATTTCCGATCCGTCCATAGGATCGCCCGGCGGATGATCTGTTAGATCAAATTCCTGTTCCCCGTATGGTTTGTATGGACTGGCATACCGGGAACTCCAATATATGAGTTTATACATGACCGGCGGCTTATACGGTTTTATGTCCATGCCCCCTTTACTACTCATAGGTTAAGCTCTTTGACGCGCTTCTTAATTCTCTCAATATTCTTGTCGATCCATTCCATCCGCGCCCCCGGTCGGTCTGACATTTGGTAATGCTGTACTGTTCCCTCAATCGTGACCGAGAACTCCCGATCCATCTGGTTCTGAGTGAAAGCGACTGTCTGATCCTCGCCCCGGTAAAACATAATAGGATAAGTCACGCTCTTATTATCAAACGTAGTCAAGAGTTTTCTGATCCGTTTCAACTCTGCCCTGTCCTGGATTTTTAACATCATAGTACCGCCTCATTTTCTGGTCTGAACTCCTCAAGGATGATCTGCATGACGATCATTAATGGCAGATCAAGTGCCTCGCGAATCTGCCCGGTGGAGTGACCTGCTGTGACCATCTCCACGACTTCCCCACGTTTCGCGCGTGGAACCTTTGACGCTTCGATGATCCAGTTGTCCATGATCTCTTTAGCGATCTCCTCTGCGCTTCTGAGTGGCTTATCCATCTTCTGAGATGATCGTTTCGTCCAGGACGTGCCTTTCCTCGACACCTTCTATATACCTGATCCTGATGGGGTGTTTTGGGAGGTTTGGGCCTATTGTGACGCCCTCTATTTTTAGGGTCAGTATATCTAGCGCGATTGCCATGCCAGATCGACAGCCTTTCACCCATTGATCGCCATAATAATACGATCCGGCCGCCGTGTCCGTCCGGGTATTAAAAAGGTGATCAAGTGCTTTCAAGTAGACTGCAATGTTGCTATTACCTACCTCCTTTATCACTTCGAGGAGGCTAACGCGCTCCTCTAGCAATTTCATTTGTCCAGGAGTTACCTCAGCCGGTGACTCCTCTTCCTTTTGCTCTGCCTCTGCCTCTGGCACAGGATCATGATGGACACAGGCATAAATACCAATAACTGCATACATATCCTGTTCCCGTATCTGTACTATCTCCCTTCTCACTTCGCACATGTCATTATAAAAGCCTTGCTCCTCATAATCCGCCCCGCAAGCGTCTTTTTTTGCATGATGCACCCGGAGCCACAGCCAACCCTCAGACCGTACATAGGCCGGCGGGCAGGACAGTTCCGAGTCGTTCGCGGCTATCTCCGTCACGTCTCTATATATCCGCCAGTCTCCCCACATGTGGCGCTTCTTTTCCCTGGTCATGAGTTCCTGCGCAGCCTCATGATCTTCTAGCTTCTCACTTGTCCAGTATATAGACATACCCCCGCGATTCTTCAAGAGATTATAGCATACTATAAACGGGGGCATGACCGCCTCATATTCTAACTTCCTTATCAGGGCCATAACAGCATTGCGATCCAGGACAGACCCAATATGTAGCTCACCAGGTTTTCCCGTGACTTTCACCCTCTGAGTTACCTTCGTGATCTTGTGATAAATACCCCATTGCTCCCACTTAACCTCGTATTCGCCATACAATTCAAGCGCGGGGAGGAATACATTAGTTGAAAAATCATCATGGATGCAGATCGGCGGGTTGTAATCCGGGGTAAATGATTCGCCTCCGTCCTCTAGATGCTTTTTCAGATCGGAAATGAGGCTTTCAGCCTCTTCTCTGGTGTAAGCGTTGTGTTTCCCCTCTTCCTTTAGCTCCTTTACTCTGATGTGATCATAACAGGTTATCCCATACAGAATCGTGTTAGGTTCATTCGTGCTGAGTGCGTAACCTATTGACAAGCACCATTTCACAAGGAACATATAAACGTCTTTCTCAATCCAGATGACGGGATCATACACAGTTTTATCTCCTTTCGTCTTTGTAGTGTCCAGACGAAGAGGTCAGACGACCTCAAAGTCAACTTGTTTTCCTGTGTGGAGTATAACAAATTCAGCTATGAAAGTCAAGTGTTAAACACCTGCCTGCTATAAAATGAAAAAGTGCTTGCAAAAGACGACAGATCGTGTTATAGTTGCAACCGTCTTTATACGCGCCAAATTTGCTTGAATACAAAAAAGGAGAGTTATCATGGGAATACGGAAAACATTTCTTGTAGTCGTTACATTCCTGGTCTGTTTGGTAGTTCTTTCGGGCTGTGGTTTATTTCGCAGGCCAGAAATTAGGAGACTAGAAAAGCAAGTTGAGACATTAGAGGCACAGGTTGATAGTTTGCTAACAACCGGCATTGAGGATAATTGGGTTGAGGGCGTCATGGTCATGAGGCGGGCGTCTGCCTCCCATTTGGTACGGGTCTGGGTCTACGTGGATGGATTCTTGACTCCAATGTGGGAGGACGATCTGAATCACATGATAGAGACGGGCTTTTACATTAAAGTCACGCACCGCCCGTAATCGGAAATGCTATTTTCCCAGACCACCCAGAAATTCAGCGCGGGCCTTGTTAGCGGCGTTGGGATTCTGCTCCCTGTAAGTTTTCCACTTTTCCAACTCTTCATCGCGCTCCGCATTTTCGCGCTGCGTTTTTTCGATTGCGCGGCGGGCTTTTTCGCGGGCTTTCTTCACCTCGCCGTCAAGCTTTGCCGGCTGGTAATCTCTGGTGAGGGCGTTTCGTAACCAGCCGAGGGGGTTCGCAAATTCGACGCTGCGGCGTTTCTGCATTTCCGCGATCTCCATTTTCTCCAATACGACCTCCGCTCCGTATGCGTCAACAGTCCACCGTACAAAGGCATAGTCCCGATCCTCCATTCCGAAATTCTGAGATTTTGCAAAGGAACAAACAGCGCCGAAGGCCTCTTTTTTTTTGGCTTTGCTCTTTGTTTGTTCTTGTTTAAACCCGGGAACTAAGACAAGACTCTCATTAGCGCGTGAGGGGTCGTCTGTCAGACCACCCTTGATTTCACTGGCTTTGTCTGCATTTTCGTTTTCAGAAATTTGTGAGCTGGTGTCAGAAGTCGGATCGGGCGTCTGGTGATCCGTTACTGGCATGAGGGCGCTTTCGTATTGAAAATCTCTTGAGCTGGTTTCTGGTTCTGGATCGGGGGCCTGGTAATGAGGTTCTACAGTGTCGGAGTCGGGCGTCTGAGGAACCTCCTCGCCGTCAGTGATGGCAGCAGCAGTAGTGTCATAGATGTTCGTATCGGCTGGTGGCAGTCCCAGTTCTTCACGCCAACGCTTTACAGTGTCGGCGTCGGGCGTCTGAGGAACCTCCTCATCGTCAGTGACGGTAGCAGCATTTTCTATTGATTGGGGCTGGCAGGTGGACTCCGTGGGGAGGGATATTATTTTCGCGGGCTTATCTTCGAGCGTTGTACCATTCTTGCTTTCTTTGAGGCGCGCTCTCTCCTGGGGGTCAATCACGATCCTCAGATTGCTTGTATCCAGACCGTTACCTCCGCTTAATAGCTCAATATATCCGTTTGCTATTAGCCAGGTGCGGGCGCGACTAACGTCAGAGCGTGATCCACTTACGAAGGCCTCCATGTGTTCCACGGAAACATCAGCGTTGTCTTTATGATACCCGGAGGTCTTTCTCTCGATCAGAAACACTATCAGCGCGGCGGTCTTTCCCTGTTGGCATAGCTCTGTAACTTCTGGGATGATCACGTCAAAAATCTCATTGCGGGCTTTTGTGTAGTAAAGAAATTGCTCAACTCCGGCTGTTCCGAGTCCAGTCATTTTAGAATCCTCCCCTAATGCCTCCGTGTGTTTCACGGAGACCTGTCTTATAGTTGTTGTTCAGTAGGTAGCCTTTTCCTGAGCATGTCAGAAAATGAGTTACATCCATGAGGCCGAACTTGCAATGCTCTATCCCCCCCGCCTTTCTTATATTAGACTGAGCTTCTATGCCGGTGTACATCTCTTCCTGTCCCATTGAGAGGTGTGAATAATCGTGATTCTGGTGAACAGCAATAGCAAAATTACCTATATCGATCACTGGTATCCTGATATCGCGCGCGTGATAGATCATCCAGTTATCCCAACAAGCGCGTCCTACCGCAAATGAGGGAATGTCATAGAACAGTTGTCGAGGGAATACAAAATAGTCCATGGCATACATCCAAATCTCATAAGGGTTTGATTTTTCAGATTCCATCGCGTAGGTTCTGACCTGCTCTTCCCAGGCATCTTTGTCGAAGTCGAAAAGCTGATCCATATCGACATTCCATCTTCGACCAACTATTAAGTATCTCCCCATCTTCCTGTCAACTATTCTAATCGCCCTCATAAAATCACTCATCAGGATTATATCCGCGTTCACATAGCACAGAATATTACGCTCTGCCAAGTCGTGTGCAGTTCTAAAGACATAATCAAGCATCGGCGTCCCGAACTCGTTACGTTTCACATCGGGAACATGCTGCACCTCAAGCTGTTCTGCTGTCTGGGCAATGCCTTCCTCGTCACCGAACAAAATCACCTGACACCATGGTTGGAGCTTCACCCAACTACGAATAGCGTTTGTTTGGATGGTCTTAACGTGTCCTTTGAACGGCTTTGGAATGGTGAATAGAGTAATCATGGTCCGGTCCACTTTCGGTCATTTTAGAATTCTTCCCACCAGGAACCCGGCGATAAAGAACGCCCCGGCAATAGTGATTGTGGCAGTCCGGTCAGATGATAACATCTGACGGCAGCGATCCACTCCAAATATATCTATACAGCTATCGTATCCGCGCAAATAGCCCTTGACGCTGTTGGATGCTCCCACGGAGGCCATCTGTCTGCACTCCTCTGGACTTCTGACGCGCTTACACTGATCATAAGTCCTTAAAATTTGCTGTGTCCAGCTTGTCATTATTAGCCTCGCCTCCGGTGATAGTTAAGCGCGTTCTGATAGTTTTGCCGGGAAAACGTATCATCAGGATCAGTCAGGACGCGCCGCCTCAATATTTCGAGGTTTCTGGCGTTCTTTGCTGCAACCTCGCTCTCATTCCAGTAGCCGGAATGTTCTATGCGAAGGTCAGTTACCTCCGTCTGGACTCCGATCCTTTGCAAACTGAGGAGGTTTTGCTCATGCAAAGGTATCTCCCACACAACGCCCGGCAACAGTGGGAAAATGCGTACCTGGGGAACCAGAGTAAAACTACCATCCTTCGAGGGCGACCCTTGCCACAAATAGAACGCTTTGAGGCGCGGCGCAGTCATTAAGGACACGATCCGCGCTGCAACGTCCCGTCTGATCCATTCGTCCGTGTCCATCCACAACACGTATACCATGACTCCCAGGTGCGCGGCATACTCACGCGTCACAGAGAGCGCGATATTTCGCTGATACGCAAAATCGTTTCTCCACGCGCTTGTCACAACGCGACAGCCGTACTCATTAGCCACGTCATACAAGGATTTTCCTGCACTCCCGTCAAAAACAACGACGATCAAATCAGAAACAAGGGCGGCGCTCTGAATCATCCGCCGGAACCTTGAGACCCGGCATTTGCCGGCGATCACGTTGCACACCAACGGCACACGGAAGGCATCAGGATTTTTACTGACGATCATTGTCTAATCCCTCCCTCGTACACTAAAGATCATACCTCGATTTTCCGAAAAGTCAACAAAAATCGCGTTGACAAAAACCGGAGGTGCTGTTACACTACCTGGAAGTCAACGTGTTTTCCGAACTAGACCGCCGCGCGCCTCTATCGTGCATTACCGCACTGTCACTGGTAGGAAGAGGGGGCGCGCTTATTTATTTCTTGACAAATATCATACATTGTGGTAAAGTATCTGTGGCTGTTCCGAAGGGAACGCAGAACCCCGGCAGGGTCATCTTTTGCCTTTGCCGGGGTTTTGTTATTTTGCCCTCCGCCCTCGTTATTTTCTTGACTTGACTCCCCTCCTGTGCTATATTACAAGCAAAGACCTACCAGCGAAGGAAATACACAGCGACAAGACAAAGAATTTGCAGAGCAGATTTAACGCAGGTTTAATATAGGTTTAATATACATGGTTTCTGTGTCTAGAAACGGTTATGTATCACGACATGAAAAAGACGTCTGGAACCCGCCGGAGTGGGTATACGCTCCGACCGTCACTATGACTGTAAGCAAAGCCGCGAAGTTTCTTGGAGTCAGTCGTATTATCTTGATCAAGAATACCGACCTATGGGGCTTTACGGTCTATAGATCGGGCGCATATTACAGGTATTATCTCATCTCTGAGTTGGAAGCGTTTAAGATGAACGCTCCCGAACTTACGGCCTCAGACATAAAGCGCGCCACAAAGGGAGGTAGAAATGGGCTTGAGACAGCTAATCAGAAAGCTCGTAAACGGAAAAGAGCCAGAACGTAAGCTACAAGACCCTGAAAAGAATCAGAAAAATATGGTGAGGGTCGATCCTCTTGAGCGGATCGCTGCGCTCAAAGCCGCGGATTGGGACTTGACGATCCTCCTTAGCAGGACAAGCGGCGCAACCAGCGGCGGGATCAAACAGTGGCACATAACAGAGGTCGATCCTCTAACGTTCTATGATCTGATTTCCGAATTGCTGGGAGGCGGCGCTTATCGTATGGAGTTCAGGAAACCGGACGCAACCCTCCTACGCCTTGAGGGTTCGGAGAAATTGGAGACCCACACTTTCACGATTGCCGGCAAACCCAAACTCGTAGTTGAAAACACGAAGGAAAAAGCAAAGAGCGCGGAGGGCGGCGACTTCTGGCAAGACTTCATGAAAGAGGGCAGCGTTGGTCAGATGCTAATTAAAACGTTCCTTGATCAGCGGGGCAAGCCGGATGAGCTATTGATGGAACTGCTAAAGACCGCGATTGGGGATAAAGGAAGCAACGCAGACCCCACCGCCCTCCTCGCCAACGTAACGGAAACGGTGGTGAAGCTAAAAGAGGCAGCAGGAGAGAGCGGCGTTGATCCGATGCAGTATATATCGCAGTTTATGACAATGATGAATCAATACAATCTGGCAAACAAGCCGCCGGTTACTACCACAGGATCGAACAGCACCGGCCTTGATAAGTTTTTCGAGTCTCTTGGACAGGCCGCGCCCGCGTTCGCTCCTATAATTGCCAACGCCTTTAACAGAGGAAACGGGCAAGACACAGCAGAAAACCCGGCAAGCCTCCCCGCTGCCACACCAGAGGCACAACCAGCTTTCGCGGGAACCGAACCAGCCACAAATAGAGTCAGTCCCGATCCCGCACCTGGTGATCCACCGAAAAAAGTCAATCCGTTATCCGCCTTCTCCGCTCAAGACCTGGGAGGCGATCCTTCGCTCAGTCCAGCGTCGGCGGCTTTCGGCGCGATCATGAAATTGAGGTATATGATCGGTCAGGAAGCCGATCCTCTTGACATAGCGTCGGAAATGATTGACACCATTAATCTGATCAAGGGAGCAAGGCGCGTCGATGGGGCCTGGGAGAACTTCATTGACGATCCCGGCGAGGCTTTTGATGAATTCGCGCCTCTGATCCCAGAGTGGCTTGAGAATCCACAGTATAGGACGGATTGCAGAGCGGCTATGGTGAAGGCACTCACAGACTACTTTGAGTCAGACGAGATCGAGGAGCAGATTATAGACGGAGCAGAAATTGAGATTGACCATGCTGCACCTGATACAGAATCCCCTATCGAGGCAGACACCGCGCCAGATGACACAGTTGTCGCAACTGTCGACCATGAGGGGTCGAATGACAACAGTATCATCGACGGATGATCGGGTCGAACTGATCGCAAAGAACATCCAGAAGGGCAGGATCGATCCATCGGTTCATACCTTCGCTGCTATGGCTTTAGCACAGCGATGTGGGGATCAGTGGTGTATCCAGCCTCGCGATTGGGCAGGAGAAGTGCAGCAGTTAGGGCGCGCCATCCAGGATAGGGTGAGGTATACCCTCGACACCTATAACATAGACACTTATAGAACCCCAGCGCGCACTTTGCAAATGGCGATAGGCGACTGTGATGATATGGCCGCGCTGGGAGGCGCGGCGCTGCAAGCGATTGGCTATCCTATCAGGATCAAGGTGATCCAGATGAACGGTCAGAGCGATTTTCATCATATATATCTGATGGTAGGACTACCTCCTCACGATCCCCAGAACTGGATCGCGTTTGATCCGACTCAGGACACACCAGTCGGAGCGGAACCGACAGGGATCATAGATTCGATTCTTTATAATGTAAACTAGCACAAATTGATTCAGGACAACTAGACAAGGAAAGCCCGCGAACGTGTGGAGTCTTTGCCTTCGCGGGCTTTCGCTCTTAGCGTTCGCGGCTTCCCCGTAACGGGGGGTAGTGATGCTAATTGCGATTGAGGATAAAGAACAGCTTTTCAGGGGCATATTCGGTCAGACGCCGGCCACGCCAACAGCGCAGCCCCCTTTGATAGAGGTAACGCCCTCGCTCTACGCCCGACACGCCATCGGCTACTCGCTCAAGTCAAACGCCCAACTCTTTCAGAGGATGGGTGTCTCTGTCCCGACCTACGGGAACCGGACGAGGATCGTCGCGCCTCCTCAGCTATTTGACCCGGTTCTCAGAAGCGCCCTCGCGTGGTCACGGATTACCTCTTATCCAAGAGTTTATTTCTACTTAACGCGGGATCAAAATTACGTCGTCAGCGACTCAAGGTGGATAAACGTTATCACTGAGTCGTATCTTGCGGCCTTTCTGGGTCGGAACTATAGCTTTTTCCGTGGAGCGGCCGTCGTAGCAACACCGACTCTTTTTGGGCAACTCGTAAGAAGCCCGGCGGTCTACGCAAAACACGCCCTCGAATATGCTTTCAAGCAATTTGAGTCGCCTCTTCAGAGGCTAGGCTATAGACAGCCGTGGATCAGGACTGGCAGCCGGAAGGCGATCCCGCCGGATCTGTATAATCAGATTCTCGATTTCGCCTTGAAATGGGCGCGCACCTACCCCAAACAGTACAAAGGCATTATAGACGGCAAAGACTATTATGTAAGCGAAAGCAACCCGGAAGTTGTCGGTATGACACCCAAACCCTACCTGAACAACTACCTCACCAGATATTACCTCTTCGTGCAGACCGCAGCGACCCCGACAGTCGTTACCGTAACGCCGCCCGCGCCCCGCAGAGGGGTTATGCCGCCGATAACCGCGAACGTCCAGGAGATCGTGAGGCACAACCTGGAATTTAACAACATACCGCCCATAGCCGGAAGTGTACGTGGCGATATATACGACGCTGTTGTGAGCAAGTCCAGTATTGATATACTTATGATAGAAAGGGCGCAAGATATAGTCCCTCCACCTGGTATAACTTACGACGATCTCAAGGGAAGGAACCGGGAGGCGGTTCTGTATTACATGAACTCCCTCGGTCTCATTCGCGGGTCAACGAGGCAGTCGCCCCAATTCATATCAACAGTGAGGGGAACCGCCCCTCTCGACCCCTCGCAAGAGCGCCAATGGTGGGGATCGACAGATAGAGAGCGGGCGGAGTGGGCAGTAACGGCAGTTTTAAGGGCTTTGGGAGTCAGATATTCCACGCGTGGAACTACCATCACGCCACAACAGGCGGATCAGGTTATACCGGGGGCGCTCCAATGGCTTGAGGCTGTAGCGTCCGATCCTGTCTTTGTCATAGACGCGGGTGATCGGCGCGATATCGAGATCGCTAAGAACCTGGTCAACGTCAATCTTCTGCAAAGGATGCGGATCACCATACAGACGCCAGCACCGCCCCGGACTCCGCCCCGGAAACGGACACCGACTCCGACCCCAACGCCAACGCCGGCAATTCCGACCCCAACGCCAACGCCGGCAATTCCGACCCCAACGCCAACGCCGGCAATTCCGACGCCAACGCCAACGCCGGCAATTCCGACGCCAACGCCGGCAATTCCGACCCCGACGCCAGCAATTCCAACGCCAACGCCGGCAATTCCGACGCCAACGCCGGCAATTCCAACGCCAACGCCAGCAATTCCAACGCTAACGCCGGCAATTCCGACCGAAACGGCTATAGAGGAATTCATGCGGCAGGTTTTTGCGATTGTTCTGCCCAAGTTTGGATTAGCTTTGAGATACCCGCGACCGTATTTCATCCCGGACGTGGGCCGGCGCGAGGTCGCTGGTGAACTCCTCTGGGAAGGCGAGCGCCTCGTCAGGGAAACGCCCGGCGATCCAATACGTGGGAGGATCAGCCTTTCCGCTGCAATGATAGACGCGGAACTCAGGGAGCGAAACATATTCCCAGAGAGTGAATACACTGTAATAGTAACGGCTACTCCGGTAGTGAGCGGAGAGGCGGCGCTCAGGGAATGGGCGGCAACCGCTCCCATATTCGAGACATACGCCGCTTGCAGAGCAGCGGCGGAGGCTCAGGTGGGCAGAGTGCCGGATCAGTGGCGCGATTGTCTCTGCGAGGCGGACATGATCGATCAGGCAGTAAGTCACGCTTTGGTTATGGGCGGTCTACGACCCTATCCGGGCAGTTTGGAAGTCACGGAGGCAGTCTTTGACAGTGTCGCGGCGGTGGGTCTAGCCATAACTCAGCAGATGGTATACCAGCGCACCTATACGCCTGTCTTCGGCGGTCAGCATCTACCCTTCCGAACCCCTGGGTAATCAACAGAAACTAGCGCAATGATGAGGAGGAGGTTTTATTCATGGTAATCAAACGCACAGAGGGAGAAACGGATATTCAAGCATTTGATCCGGTTCTGGCACAGTTACCAGCCTTTGGTGGTAATCCTGCGCCTTTATCGGCTTTAGGCTTTAACTGGGGTTTGGCTATCCAGATCGCGGGATGGACAATTAACGGTATCGGCTTAGGTCTCAGTACATACGAGGCAGTTCGGGGGGCAAAAGATAAGTCGGGAGTGGAGAAACTTGAGCCATCGGAGATCACCGCCATAGCTTCGCAGATCGCACAGGCAGACCCGCAACACAGAAGCGCGACACAGTGGGAGTCGATCCTCGCCGGTCAGTTCGGAGGTCAAGTCACGCCGCCGCAAGAAACGCCGCCAGGATTTTACCGCGATCCGCAAACGGGGCAGCTAGTCCCGATCCCCACAAAAGCCGGCATGTTTGGCGGCTTGCCTACGTGGGCATGGATCGTCGGGGGCGTCTTGGGCTTTGTGGCTTTAAAGGGCAAGATTTGATCGGAGGGACTGATTAATGTCTATAGGAATGAATTTAGGAATCATTACAGGACCAGACATATCTACTGAACTAACGTCACGCGGGATCAGAGTGGGGGCAGCGCCTGAGTTTCCTGCTATCATTCCGACAGTAGTGACGCCTCCAGAAGCCCCAACGCAGCCGATCACGGTTCTGCCTCGCGTTGTTCTGCCAGACGTTCCCGACTACTATGAGCCATATATCCCGATCTATCCGCCCGCGGTCGTCATCCAGGAGGACGTGGCGGAGGAGGAAATACTGCCCTATATTCCAGCGGCAAGAGTGCCAGAGGAAAAGAGGGGCCTGGATAAGGTGCTTTTGATAGTGATAGGGATCACGGCTTTTTCCCTCATGGTACTTGCAAAGCCAAAGCCAAAGCCCAGAACGGGCGTTTATAAGCGGAGGAGGTTCTAGGCATGTTTATCGAACAGAGGAGGGAGGGTCTAACCGGTTTGGGAGTAGTACATCCTGGTGGGGAAGTACCCGCACCCGCTCCCACATCTCGGAGCTATCAGGAGGCGTTTGACGCAGCATATAGCACCTGTGAGAGCATGTTAGGCGAGGAGGAGTGCCGGCGGATGCTTGGCTATATTCCCTTTCTGTGTCCACCACCGGCGCAGCGCCCTATGGCCAGTCACCCGCTTTTTTGGTTGGCTTTGGGCTTGCTGGTGAGCAAGGTGTTTTTCTAAGGGGAGGGGTCTGGAATGGTTATCAGCAGAGAGACCGGGTTTACGCTCCCACAGCAAGCCGCGCCCGTACTTTCGCAGAGTGACGGTGAGTTTGGGTGGATACTCCCTGCTATTCTAGGGGTCTCTAGCGTTTTAGGAGTCGGCACGATCTGGCAGTTTAACAAAAAGCGCGAAGAGCGGTCAGACTATCTAAAATGTATTGAGACCTACACCGCGCCGCCCTATAGCATGGCCCCGGAAGAGGCAGGAATGATGTGCCGCGGCGAGGAGGTTAGGGGCTTCAAATTCGGCATGAACGCTCAGACGTTCATATTGATCGCCGCGTCCGTTTTCGGAATGTGGTTTGTTACTCAGTTATTATTGAGCGCCGCGAAAAAGAAGATCGGCGGCTGAGGAAAATAAGGAGGTTTTACAGATGCAGTTTGCGAAGCTAACAACAACCATACTGGCGGGCGCAGCCGATCAGGTAGTCCCTCACGGCCTCGTTAGAACGCCGGACTGGATTTTTATTGTAGAAAAAAACGAGGCGGAAGGGTCGAAAAAGGCGCTCTACGCACAATGTTTCACTGACGTAGCGGTCGCCATAGCGACACTCGCTCCCCAGATACAGACGGTGGCCGCGGCGGTCTTTACGGTTGCCGGCGTTTTCTATGGACTGGCCGCGACCGACAACTATTGGGATTTGACAGGGTTCAATGTGACAAATGGCATGTATAACCTCTGTCTCCTGTGCATTGACGACGCCGCGGCTATGCAGATCGGGATCGGAACAGAGGCCGCGCTGTTGGCGGACGTGGTTCTACCAGACACGCCCGCGGATTCCTGTGTCGTTGCTATGGTGGAAGTCAATCCTACAGGCGTAGGTAATTTCGTAGGCGGCACTAGCGATTTGGATGATGCTGGTATTGTTCCAAACGCGGTTTACACCGACCTGTCAGGCCATCCCGACCTCTTTGGAGAGGTCACGTTAGGAACCGCAGCGGACGCGACAAATATTTATGTGGATAACAGCATGTTTTCAGCGCGGGACGTTGAGATAGTCGCGTCTTGCCTCCATTCGATAATTGCGTAAGTGCGCCGGATAAAAAGTGAGGAGGCTTTAGAATGGCACTAGATTTTCTGAAAATACCGGCAACTATACTCGCGGGCGCGGCGGATCAGGCAGTACCGCACGGACTGGACACAACCCCGACCTGGTACTACATCGTTGAAAAAAACGAGTTAGAAGGCCCGAAAAAGGCGCTGTACGCCCGATGTTTCACGAATGTCGGGGCGGCTATCGGGTCGGCGGTTCTGGACGAAATACTCTTTGCAGTCGCGGCGGCATATACGGTTGAGGGCGTTCACTACGCGGCCGCTCCCGCCGATCCGTTCTGGGATTTGACAGGGTTTGACGTGACAAACGCCATGTTTAACCTCTGTCTTTTGTGTATTGATAATCTTGGAGCCATGCAGATCGGCGCGGGTACTGAGGCGGCGTTATTGGCTAACGTTGTATTACCAGACACGCCGGCGGATTCCTGTGTGGTTGCTATGGTGGAGGTCAATCCTACAGGCGCGGGTAACTTCGTTGGGGGAACTACGGCACTAAATGATGGTGGAGTTATACCAAACGCGGTCTATACGAATCTCTCAGGACACCCTGATATGTTTGGAGAGATCACGCTTGGGATCGCAGCGGACGCGACAAATGTGTATGTCGATAACAGCATGAACTCCGCGCGGGACGTTGAGATAATCGCGGCGTGGTTTCATTCGATTGTCCTTTAGAGGGGATTCCATGAGGTTCAAGTTTAGCAGTTAGAAAATTAGAAAGGGGGATCGAAAGTGGCAAAACCGACAAAGAGCAACATTCTCAAGTGCAAAAAAATCAAGGGCGGTCGGGCCGGTTGCTGGATCAGAGAGAAGGGCAAGACCGTTTTCAGATTCGCGGACCCGAAAGTCCTGAAAGGTCTGGGGATTCCGATAACCGCCGGAGGTAAATTGCTTCCGGGCTTTACAGGAACCAGCAAGAAAAGGACAAGGACAAAAACGTCCGGACGTAAGCGGACGGGTTGCAAGACTTTCAAGAACGGTCGGAAGGGTTGCTATACTTCCAAAGGGTTCAGGATAGTCAGCTAGAAGGAGTGAACGAATGGCAGACATAGCCGAGGTTTTGCTCTTTGAGGGCATAAACGGATCGAGAGGAGGTCGTTCAGTGTTTGGAAAACGATGTTTAAAAACAAAGAGGGTCAGAAGCGCCGCGACTGGTAAGATGGTCAAAAGATGCGCGGAGTTTTCGGGAGGCAGCCTGGGGAGTCTCGGGGCCTTGCCTTTTGACCTGGAAGCGTTGAAAGGGACACTACTAACCGGCGCGGTCGCAGTTGGCGGCGCTGTACTGGCAGCCAAAGCGGGAGCGTGGATCGCTCCCATGTTGAAACTTGATCCCGCTGCCACCTCGACGCCTAAGTGGATTATGGTGATTGAGGTCGCCATTGGGCTTTTGGCGGGTTACGCCGTGGGCCGATACGCCAAACAGCCGGACTTAGGAGCGGCGGTCGCGTTGGGGCCTGTAGTGGTGAACGGGTTAAACGTTGTGGGAATGTTCCTACAGCCAGCAGCATCAAGCGCCATAGCGGGACACTACGCCGCGAACGTTAGAGCGTCTGACCAGTTGGGGGCAGTTGTACCGGGCGGGCAGTTCCCGGAATGGATGTACCAGTCCGAGTACATGAACCAGGTCAAACAGCAAGTGCCAGCGTGGAGCATGGGGGCATAACCCCTTAGCAGTTCAATGACAGTGACAGTTTACCCTATCCATCCGGCGGGCGCGGTCAAAGACGATCCGCCGCGCCTGGTGGCAGAATTGAAAGGAACTTGAAAAATGCAGGACAAAAGCAACAGATTCTCACCCGGATTTATGGCGGGGTTGGCGCAAGCCTTCCCTCCTGGTGTTAGTGCCACAGGAAAACCCGGTGAACTCTTTATTGAGGGCGTCGGTGTGCGGAAATTTGCGGATATGCGGCAAGACATAATCTATGACCGCGTGCTGTTGACGCCAGCGGCGATCCCGGCTGGTACGTCTTTCGTGTGGTTTCGCGATATTCAGGGCAAGACGCGACAGGATACGAATATGAGTCAGTCCTCGCGCCTTCCAGAGGGCCAAGAAGCCATTGTATACCGGATCAACGTAATGCCGCAAGCGGACATTGACGAGGCAGACATACGGCTGATACTGGCACAAGCATACTTTGAGATGGTCTTAGACGATGATAACAGGGTCAAGTCGGGGCCTGTTGTCGTGTTCCCCTCAGCCTACGGTCACTATGGTAACGAGCAGACAACCACGAACCTCGCGACCGTGGGTGTAATCAGTAACGGCGTTCCAAGCGCCGGCGCAAACCCCAGGCTTTTGATCCCG
>Ga0209976_10000312_pt1 | contig 34828 bp, 28 predicted proteins | sample SumtaG_FD_182806 | JGI IMG/M metagenome (GOLD analysis project Ga0209976, IMG submission 182806) | Deep subsurface microbial communities from Indian Ocean to uncover new lineages of life (NeLLi) - Sumatra_00157 metaG (SPAdes) (version 2) | ecosystem: Environmental > Aquatic > Marine > Oceanic >...
CGTAGTAGACATTCGCCTTCGTCATCCTCAGAATCCCAAACAGAACGGTTAACAGGGAGAGTATGGCCGCTCCCATAGATGCCAGGCCCAGGAAATCCCGCCTGGAAACCCCCTTCTTTGTGGGTTTGTCAGGGCACATCAGCCAATTCCTCCCTGAAAATAAACCTTTCCATGGTTATCGTATCGGTGGGACACTTCCGAGCGCACAAGCTGCACCGTATGCATCGGTCCTCGTCCTTGATGATGGCTGAACCGCCGCCTTTCGGATGCTCTCCATAACGGTTCATATAAAGCGAAGTAAGAGACTCATCCCCCCTGATCCTGTCGAGGCTGACAAGTCTCAGACAGTATTCAGGGCAGACTTCAGCGCATCCTCCACACAGAATGCACAGTTCACTGTCGAAGATAGTATTGACGGCGCAGTTCAGGCACCTGGCACCTTGTTCCTTGGCCATCCTTTCCGGAAAACCTGTTTCGACAACGGTTTCAAGGTCTGAGGTCCTGTTTTCCGGACGCCTTACCGGAACGGCTCTGCGTGGTGTATTTTCGAAGTTATCCATGTGAAAAACCTCGTTGCACGACACTTCGCCAGAGTACTCTCCCGAATGGGTCTCGGTGGTCTCCAGTTCAACCTTCTTACCACTGACAAATTCATGAATGGCGATCGCCGCCTTCTTTCCGCCGGCAACCGCATCGATCAGAAGTTTTGAACCGTAGGCGAGATCGCCGGCCAGAAACAATCCGGGGACCGAAGTGGAAACCCCATCCCTGCCGTCAACCTTGACGTTTCCCCGCTCTGTTATCTCCAGGTCAAGGTCTGTTTCCGCAAGGAACGAAAGATCGTATGTCTGCCCGACGGAAAAGAAGACTGTGTCGGCAGGGATAGTCATGGTGTCCGATTCATCGAATCTGGGATTGAACCCGCCTTCGTAATCGTATATGGAGATGCACTTCCTGAAAGTTACCGATTTTACCCCGTCGGCTGTGTCAGCGTTTATCTTCCAGGGACCAAAACTGTTGATCCTTGTAACCCCCTCTTCCCTTCCTTCTTCGATCTCCACTTCATCGGCCGGCATTTGACTGGACTCTTCGAGGCACACCAGGGTTACGGAATTTACATCTTCCAGCCTGATGGCAGTTCTTGCGATATCGTAGGCGACATTCCCTCCTCCGATAACCACCACTCTGGGACCCACCTGAACTTCCTGGCCGGTATTAATCTTTCTCAGGAAATCAACACCACCCAAAACCCCATTCAGGTCAGAACCCTCCATGGGTAGAACTATGGATTTCCTGGCGCCGGCGGCAACTAGGACAGCCGCGGATTCTTCCAACAGGGTATCGATGGTGACATCTTTCCCGACCTGAACACCAAGTCTGATCTCCACACCCAGGGCCTCAATGGCTTCGATCTCGGCGTTAAGAACCTCTCTGGGCAATCTGTAGGCAGGAATTCCCATGACCGCCATACCGCCTGGTATCTTTTCCATTTCATAGACGACAGGCGTGTAACCCATGAGGGCAAGGTCGTGGGCACAGGACAGGCCCGCGGGACCGGCCCCGACTATTGAAACCGGCATTCCGGGATCAATTGCGATGTTCATTATCCCGGACCCCTGTTTTGAGAGCCTGTCCCTGAAACTTTCCGCAACACCCACCTTGTCCGGATACACTTCAACTCCATACTGCTCGGTCACGAACCTTTTCAGAGCCCTGATGGAAACAGCGGCGTCGATGTCTTTCCGTCTGCAAGCCAATTCACACGGAGCGGCGCATATCCTCCCACAGATGGAGGCAAAGGGGTTGGGCATCCGGGCGATCCAGTAAGCCCTCTCGTAATCGCCGGCGGCTATGGCCTTCACGTACCCTCTGGAATCTGTATCCACGGGGCACCCGGTCTGACATTTGATGTTCTGACGCCAGAAATTGTAATCGGGAATGACTACTTCAAAGGTTCGATCAGCCATCGGTTCAGTACCTTCATGTTCTTCAAGATAAGACAATCCCCGGCGTGACGATTTGAAGAATGTTCAATGCCGGAGCATGACATCTGTACAATCAGAGCTGTCAAAACCGGTGCCGCTACAGGAGGATGAAGAGGTGTTATTTTCAATTGGGTTCCAGCTTCAGATACGTCCCTCCTGGTTTTCAAATGGAACACCGTTATTGTCCATCAAACGGGGAGGGGAAAAATTGACCTAAATCAATTTTAGCACAAATTCCTGAGTCAACAATATGGACACAAGAAATGAAGCAGGCCCTCACAGGGCCGGCTTCATATCTTGTAGTTCAGTTTTTAGGGTCTGGGGTCTGGGAAAATAGTGCTTAGTGCGACTCGCCCGGCTCGACAGGTGCGGAGGATGGAAAAGAATAAGATCTAATCCAAGATCCAAGATCTAAAATCCAGGATGTTCAACTTTGATAGGGTCGCAAAAAGTCCATTCGTGGCTTTTTGCTCAACGGAAAGCGAAAAGTGTCATTTTCGCTTTCCTTACAAATCAATGACTTACATAATCAGTCATTGATTTGGGTGCCCCACTCGGGGCACGTTGATGACTTTTTGCGAAGTCATCAACCTTGCTGTTTTTCCTGTAAATCACCCTGTGTCTAGTCAATTTTTTTACTCTTCTATCGCTTTTGGTGGAACCTGCGGTTTTCTTGAACCTTGGACCTTGGATCTTGGATCCTTGGAAAAAAATTCACTTATCCAGCTTCGTAAGCTTGCTCCCCTCCAAGGTGAGATTATACATCAGCCCTTTCTGGCCGAAGACGAAGGCTACGATAGGGTCCTTGATGTTGGTAGTATCGATGGAGCCGCCCGCGCCCACCTTGATCAGCGCCACGGAACCATCAACACCAACCTTCCAACCCTCACTCTTCCGGAACTTCGCCAGGGCCTCCTTTGTGAGGAATACAATGATGATGCTCTTTTTCTGAACCCCCAGTTGAAATCCAATAGAGGCGGCAGCAGTAGAATAATAATCAACGGTCTTTCCACCTATGCGAAGAGCACCTTCTCCGTACTCACCACCGATGCCCAAGCCTGCCTTGACCACCTTCGGGAAAATGAGGATACCGTTGGCTTTGGCCAGAAACTGCTTCGCCCCTTTGACCTCCTGCTGAAACTGCTCAATGGCCACGTTCACGCTGACATCAATTTCCCTCGCGTCGACGGCTGCGGCCATTGATGGTGCCAGAACTGCCATCAAGACCAGAATGGCCAGGCACATCAGACTTCTGGTCACAGGTTTGATTCTCATCAATTCACCTCCATTGTGTCCATATCCAAACCAGGTACTGATTCTGGATTCTAGTAATTTATATGGCAATCGTTACAGAGCTTCGTCCAGTCGACCATATCGAGTTCTACAACAGCCAGTCTCACCATCTTGTATCCCAGGCCGGAAACATCCGCCCTCCTGTGGTAGTGGCAAGTGTTGCAGGTGATCATTCCTTCATAAAGAGGAAGGGTTTCAGGTTTCGTGAACTTCTCAACATCCCACTTGCTGACATTGGACGGATGATTGTGGCCCTTGAGGCTGTATAATCTGCAGCAATCGTATGGATGACAGATATGGCAAGTATCGTCAATGGTGCCGGCAAGCAAATAAAGCTCACCCGAACGCACATCCTCTTCGGTCGGATTCCGGCTATGACAACTATTGCACTTGGACGGTTCCGTATGAGGATCTATCATCTCAATGGAAAATACGGACCCGACCCTGGCTCCTACAGCCAATGTTATTATCACTAAAAATATCACCAACAATCCCCATTTCATTCTCTTCCCCCTTCCCGCATCATAACATCTACAAATATACAGCAGATTTCCTCCTGTTTCAGATATTGGCTAAAAGAGACTTTTTATGAGGTTTTTACCCTAATAGATTGCATTGGAATTTTATCCTGTGTTAAACAGGATTAAATTCCAATTAAGGCAATTTGATGGATTTACAGTTAATAACCGTTAATTAAAGTCATTGATTTGTGAGGAAAGGGAAAACCACGTTTTTCGCTTTCCGTGGAGCAAAAAGTCACGAATGGACTTTTTGCGACCCTATCAAATTTGATGACTTGGCAAAAAGTCATCAACGCGCTCCGTGTGGAGCGCTCGAATCAATGATTTGTAGTGTAGGTCATTGATTCGTGAGGAAAGGGAAAACCACGTTTTTCGCTTTCCGTGGAGCAAAAAGTCACGAATGGACTTTTTGCGACCCTATCACAGTAAGTCCATCAAATTGAAAGGGGGGGAAATGCTGGAAAACCTGTTTAAACTCAAAGATCGCCAGACCGACGTCCGCACTGAGGTTATCGCCGGCCTCACAACCTTTCTCACAGCCGCTTACATCGTTTTCGTAAATCCAAACATTCTGTCCAACACAGGGATGGATAAGGGGGCGCTTATCACGGTCACCTGCATTGTGGCGGGTCTGTCTTCCATACTCATGGGACTGTGGGCCAACGCTCCCATCATGATGGCTCCGGGAATGGGGCTTAACGCCTTCTTCGCCTTCACTCTGGTCCTCGGACAGGGAGTCGCGTGGCAGGAGGCGCTGGGTGTAGTTTTCGTCTCGGGTGTCATCTTCCTTATCCTCACATTCCTGGGGATACGTGAGAAAATCGTCAAAGCCATACCACCTTCTCTCAGGATCGCCACCTCCGTAGGCATCGGCTTGTTCATAGCCTTTATCGGCATGCAGGGCCTGGGGCTCATCGTCAGGAACGACGCTGTCCTCGTTGGACTGGGAACCATGAACAAAACGGTTCTCCTTGGGCTGTTGGGGCTCCTCCTCATCGTCATCCTGGAGATTCGCAAGGTCAAAGGATCCATTCTTATCGGCATCCTGGTAACGACCCTGCTGGGCATGATCTTCAAGCTGTCCCCCTTTCCCGCCGGCGTCGTTTCCATGCCGCCCAGCATAGCCCCGATAGCCTTCAAGCTGGATATCATGGGAGCTCTGAAAGTTTCGTTGTGGGCGAACATCTTTTCCTTCATGTTCGTGGACCTGTTCGACAGTCTTGGAACCCTTCTGGCTGTATGCAGGGAGGCGGATCTGGAAAAAGACGGGGACATTAAGGATCTTCCCAAGATGCTGTCCGCCGACGCCGTAGCGACTGTTTTCGGCTCCCTCCTGGGTACCAGCACTACAACGTCCTACATCGAATCGGCCTCAGGCGTGGCGGAGGGCGGACGGACCGGAATGACCGCCGTCACTACAGGAGTCCTCTTCCTGCTGGCCGCTTTCTTCACGCCTGTGATAGGCGCCGTTCAGTCCTACGCGACAGCACCCGCGCTCATCATCGTGGGTATCTTCATGATGAGGGGGATCGGTCAGATAAACTTCTACGACTTCGAGGAAGGGGTGCCGGCCTTCCTGACCCTCATTCTCATGCCCCTGACCTACTCCATCGCCCAGGGGCTGGTGTTCGGGTTCATATCCTACGCACTGATCAAGGTGTTTGTTGGCAAGATCAGGGATCTCGATCCCATTCTCATGATCGTCGCAGCCCTGTGCCTGGTGAGTTTGTTAATCTAGAAAACTCCTGGAAAGATCCTCGGCGAATTTCCAGATCTGGGAATAGAAAAAGGGTCCCACACGGGACCCTTTTTCTATTCTTACTCTAGGAGTCTGTCGGAGAACCCATTCAGACTCCTAGTGTTTGATAAAAAATTATCCGATTTAAAATTACCCGATTTAAAAGGTAACTCCGAAGAGCAAAGACAGATTCAAGGAAGGGGCATCGGTGGTAAAAGTATCGCTCTGCCAGTAAACACCCTTAACCTCTAACCGACCAACGAACCTGTCTGATACAGTTTGTTCTACACCCATCCCGATAAAACCGCCGGGCGCCGTTTCAAATTCCAAACCACCTATCGTAAGATCGTAAGATCCAACCCCAACGAACCAGTCCCCACTTGTATAAACCCCTTCCCTGCCAAGACGAAAACGGGTGCCGACCTCTATCCAATCGTAAGTAACGTCACTACCACTGTTCCCTTCGGTCGCGTTTCTTCTTCCAATCCTGAAATCAATTGGGAATGGCAACCTCAAACCAACCAGAAATTCGCCGCCCAGCCCAGGAGAAATATCATAGTATTCCGCCAGATCGCCGCCGAAACTAACCGTCTGGGGACCGACAAGGATTGTTATCGCGTCTGCAAAAACCGGAGCAGGAACCATGGTCAACACGAGTGCCAGGATCAGGAATGCTCTTCTCATAACGCTCTCTCTCCCCGGAATAGCGATCTCCGTGGTCATTGATACTGCCGCATTGCAGTTGATAGTGATTCTAGCAAACCTGACCGTGGGAGAAAACCCTTTATTGATGGTATATTACACTCATGGAATTCATCATTTTCTCGGTATTTATCATCGTCTGGGTCACGGTAACCTCGGCGGCGACATTTCATATTCTTCTGAACAAGAGGGATCCAAGAGGAGCGGCTCTCTGGCTCGCCATCACCGGCCTCCTGCCGTTTGCGGGTCCCTTGCTCTACTGGGTCCTTGGAATAAACCGGGTAAAAAGAAGCAGCACAGTCAGGGCCAGGAGAAGATCCCGCCCGGGTTGGGTCCACTGGCGTCCAGAGCAAATACATGATGCGGATGAAGGGCTGTACCCGGAACTTAAATCGCTGAGGGATATTTCGGGGCGCATAACCGGCCAACCCCTTCTCCCGGGTAATACGATCGAGCCACTCTACGAAGGCAACCAGGCTTTCCCGGCCATGCTGGCCGCAATAGGAGCCGCCGAGCGATCTGTGAACCTGAGCACCTATATTCTGGACAGAGATGCCGTCGGTTCAAGGATTATAAGTGCGCTCTGCTCGGTCGCCCAACGGGGTGTGGAGGTAAGGGTTCTTGTGGACGGACTCGGCACAAGCCGATCGGCCATTGTCATGGCGAGGAGGCTTCGTGGAGCCGGGGCGATGCTCTCCATCTTCCATCCGCTCTTTGGCCTATGGGTCAGACGTCCGAGCATTAACATGCGAAACCACCGTAAGCTGCTTATCATCGACGGGCGGATCGGATTCACAGGGGGCATCAATATCAGCAGCCGCCACTTTTTGACCCCGTGGAAAAAAGTCGACCCCGTAAGGGACATCCACTTCAGGGTAACAGGGCCGGTTCTGGAACCTATGCAGGCGGTTTTTGCCGAGGACTGGTATGCCTCAAAGGGCGAACTCCTCAATTCAGATGGGTTCCTGGCGAACCATGATGGTGGAGGAGAGGCTCTTGCCAGAGCTGTTTCCAGTGGACCTGATGAAGATCTGGAAAGGATATACCAGCTCATCCTAGGCGCCCTGAGATCAGCCAGGGAGCACGTTCTCATCATGACTCCCTACTTTATCCCCGACCGGGCCCTCACCCAGGCTCTTTGCAGCGCCGTTCTGGCCGGGGTCAGGGTAGAGGTTCTGCTGCCCGAAAAAAGTGATCACCCTCTGGTCCAGAGTGCATCCATGACCTATATCCCGGAACTTATCGAAAACGGGGTCAAGGTCCTTCTTGTCCCGCCACCCTTTGCGCACAGCAAACTCATGGTCGTTGACAGAACTTGGTCCCTTATCGGGTCTGCCAATATCGATCCCAGGAGTTTCAGGCTGAACTTCGAGTTCGACCTCGAAATATATTCAAGGGAATTCGCTGCACAGATGCTGCAATACACCGAAAAGATGTCTTCCGAGGGGACCGCACTCTCCCTTGAGGCGCTGATGGCCAGACCCCTGGCGATAAGACTCCTTGAGGGGGCGGCTAAGGTATTTTCGCCATATCTGTAGGAGCCGTGATTAGTAACTCGTGATTCGTGATTGGTAAAATCTCTAATCACACACCCAGACTTTGGATTCCGATACGTCGTGTTTGATACAGTTTACGGAATACTTGAGGCTCATGGCCGATTTCAGAAAAAAACATAATATTCGAATGTCACCAGCTCATCCCGCGTTTCCTGCCGGCCGACCGGTTGAGGTTGGCCGACGTTTCCTGCTGGTCCCTGGCGAAGCACCCATCTGTGGTGCTCCTGCACAAACAGGGAGTCGCATCCCTATCCGTCTATCCAGGGGACAAGCCTTCGGATCCGGCCTTCACGAGACCACCGTCAGCTGCATGGAAGCGCTGGAGAGGCTGGATTCCCTGGAAAACATGTCCGTCCTGGATATGGGAACAGGCACCGGGATTCTCGCCATTGCAGCCATTTTTCTCGGTGCTCGAAACGCCGTGGCCTTCGATATCGATGGCGATGCCGTCCGGACCTGTCACCGGAATGCCAGTCTCAATCAGGTGCATGAACGTTTAACCGTCTTCCGTGGGAACCTGGATGCCTTGAGCACGGCATCTCGATTCGACCTGATCCTGGCGAACATCCACGGGGATATTATTATCAATTGGGCGCATCGGTTGGCAGACGCAGTCAGGGAAGGAGGAAACCTGATCCTCTCAGGATTGGATTACACAGACAGCAGGCCGGTGAAGGTCGCCATGAATGAACATAGGCTGGAGGAGATTTCAGTGGCTTTCCTGGAGAAGTTCGTCACCCAGGTATGGCGTCGTCCGGGGCGGGATCGAAAAGGGCTCTGATCCCGGGCTTGATGTAAATATTAGCAAGTGGGAAATCGGCAAGTTCCCTGACGAGGACATCCACCGCCTCAAGCGCTGAAAGCCTGGAGTCGAGAAAAAGGACCGGCCGGTGATCAATCCAGGCCAAGCCGCTCTGGATCGGCACATCCTCGTCTCCGAGCCTCTCCCTCCTGACTTTGATCTCAAGGCGGAAGGCCAGTTCAAGGAGCTCCTGCATTATGATCTGATGTTTGTCCATTTCTCTCCGGACAACAAATAGAAATTAATCGCAGAGGACGCAGAGGGACGCAGAGGAAAATTTGATCTCTAATTTGAGCGCAGTTCCTCCAAAAGCGGTTAAAGCTAAATTACCACAGAGGACACAGAGGAAACAGAGGAAACCTACGATCTGGGGGAAGAACGGTATCTTAGTATCGTGGTGTCGAAGTATCCAGGTAACGGCAAAGCGAAGAGTAACCGTTTGACGCGGATACACAGGGGGAAGAGCGGTATGGAAGTATGGAGGTAAGGGGGTATGGGGTAACGAAGAGAAACCGCCTGACACGGAGACACGGGGGAAGGCTGACATCTCGACGGGGCGACGGAGCGACGGAGCGAAAAGGCAAAATCAAAAGCTGATTTACCACAGGGTACACAGCACGGCCCTTCCCAGGCCGCACCACCCTTCGACATGCTCAGGGCAGGCAGGGTTACACAGGGTAAATCTTATTTTGGGGAATCATGCTTCCTTCAAAGAAGGCTATTTTCAACACAGAGAACGCGGCTTGTCACAGCAACTTGTCGCGGCGAAGTTGTTCCCCAGGCATAACGAAATCCGGGTCTGAAAGCGAAACCGTGACATGAAGAGGTACGTGGGAAAAAAACAGTTTCTCGCCGTTTCGCCCAGTCGCTCAGCCTGTCCTGCCTGTCCCAAGTCACGCCAAGGGCGTGATCGAGGGGAGCAAGTGAAACGCGTCGAAGGGTCGTCAAGTCGCCACGTCGAGCGGTTTCCTCGCACTCCGCACTACCTCATTTCAGGCTCTTGATGAAATCCTCCACCGGGATGGCCGGCATTGTCACCATGCTGACGGAACCCCTGGACCCGATCTCCACGGAAGCTCGCGCAATCGTCTCGTTGTCCGGCGCCTCCATGAGGTTGACGAAATCGTAGTCGCCAAGGACGGCCCACTGGCCCTTGATCGTCACTCCCATAGCCTTGAGTTCATCACCCACCTCGGTGATGCGGTCTGGTTTTTTCTTGATGGTCTCAAGACCGTTAGATGTCAAAGTGCTTAGCATGATATACATCGGCATAGCGCTCCCCTTTCCACAAATGGGAACATGGCGTCCCCGATCCAAACAGGACACAGACGTCCGGAATCGGACTCCGCAAGATAAAGGATAGCAGAACCCGAAATTCGTGAGCGGAACATCCAATTCGTGAATTTCGAGTATAACTCTTGAATTAATATCGCTTGTCCCTAATAACATTATACAAGCTCAAATATAATTTGCCGGGAACCTGTTGATGTTGTCCAACAGGTTCCAGGGGGAAACTACCATGCACAACGCCGACTGGGAAAAACCCATGGACCCGGACGCCCCTCTTCCCTTTGAACTGGACGGATGGGTGAGCCTCGCACCTTTCGAAAGAATGCTGGGAATGAATATCGAATCTTCCGGGGATGGAGAATCGGTCCTGAGCATGCCCTTTACGGTCAAGCTGGCCCAGGGAAAGGGATATAGCGGAACTTGATTCCATGGTTCCGCATAGGAGGGGGAGAGTGGGCGAGAGGGGGAGGGGGAGAAAAGTCAACTGATTTAACCTAAACCTACTGTCATTCTCATTTCCCTATAAAATCCTTGTTCCGTTCGGCACCTCTTCAACCGGCGCTATCATAACTACATCCCCTTCCCCCGGCACTGCTCCCAGGACAAGAACTTCCGACTTGAACCCGGCTATTTTCTTGGGAGGGAAGTTGGTCACCGCCAGGACCTGCCTGCCGATCAGTTGTGCCGGATCGTATCTCTTCGTGATCTGAGCACTGGTCTGTTTGACGCCCATAGCCCCGAAGTCGACTGTGAGCTTGTAGGCAGGGTTCCTCGCCTCGGGGAACGGCTCGGCAGTGAGGACGGTGCCGACGTGAATCTCGACTTTTTCAAAATCTTCCCACGATATCGTTTTCATAAATACCTCAATTCAATATTCAAGATTCAAAATTCAAAATAAATGCTGTCTCTCGCAGAGGCGCAGGGAACGCAGAGGAAATCAATAATCAGGAGAATGCGCTGTTACCATAAAAGCGATAAAAGCTAATTTAACACAGGGTACACGGGGTTTCACAGGGGAGGACTATGGACGGGAGAAAAGAACTGTTCCTTTAAAAGCGATGTTTTTCACCACGGAGACACGGAGACAAGCGGAGAAAAGCGTAATCAGGGAAAAGCGTAAGTCATTCCGGACGTCACGGGCGTGACGTCCGGAATGACAGAGCAAGTATGTGTGGACTGATTTTCCCCCATACCCCCTTACTCCCACACCCCCATACCGCGCTCTTCCACCCCCCTCCTGATTTGGCCTTTCTCAGCCAGCCCTGAGCAAGCGTAGCGCGTCGATGGGTGTCCTCACTGGCCTCTGTGGTTAAAACCATCGCCTTTGAATGAACCGCGTCTTTCCCCAGATTGCAGCTTTCCTCTGCGTCCTTCGCGTCCTTCCGCCGTCGCTCTTCGAGCTATGGCGGACAAGCTGCGTTTCAAATCACCGCTTTTACATGAATAGAAGGAAAACGCCGAGCAGTAGGCACGCTGCCATGCCTAACGGTATCGTCTTTCGGAGAATTTCCCCCTCCTCTCCGGCGGCGCCGCACATTGACGCCGCGAAGGCAACCTTGAAGGGGCTCGATATCCCCCCGATGCTCGCTCCCACCGCAAGAGCCGACACAAACAGGACCGGCGAGTATCCCAGCTTGGCCGCGATCCCCATCTGGAGGGCGGCAAACAGCATGATGGAAGCCACACCATACCCTGTGAGGAAGGTGCCCACCCACCCGAGGAACGGGACAAGTACCGGGTATACCGGGCCGAACACCTCCAGACTCTCGGCCACGATGCGCGGAATGTTGCCCACCTGGTTAATAGCAGGTCCGGACACAAGGTCTGATCCGGTGAACGACAGCACTTGCCCCATGGCGGCAAAAAGGGCCATGGAGAGAATAGCCCTCCATCCTTTGACCGTCCCTGAACGCAGAGACCCCAGAAGGCTTTGACCTCGCTGGTGCAGAAAATGGGCCAAGGTGAAGGCCGCGAAGAGATAGAGGTAGGCGTCAGACAATGGGCGGAAATGGATGACCCGTCCCGGGATCACCGAAACGCCCAAGGCCAGATTCTCTCTGACGATCTCCCTGATCCCGGGCAGGGCGTTGACCGTCACGATCCCCAGTCCCATAACCACCAGGGGGAGGGCGTCCCTGACCACTTCTCCCGTGACCTTGAGACGCCGGATACCAGGCAGCACAAGTACGAGGGTGAGGACTACACCCCCTGTGAGCTCTCCCACCTGGTGTCCCAGCCAGATCACCCCTCCCCAGGCGGCGAAACCTGGGATGAGCCCGATGACCGTCAGATAAACCATGCGGCCCGGCTTGAACCCATCCTTGCCCGCGAAGAACGGCAGGCACCATGCCATGAGAACGGAAGCCGGCACCGACAGTATCGCTACCTCCCTTGCCAATACGCCGGCCTCCAAACCAGTTACGGCAGCCAGGACCGTGATGATGACCCCTCCAAGACCCAGGGTCATGAGACCACTGTATCCTATGATAGACAGGGCTGCGGCGGCCTGCGGCGCCAGGCCCGATGCCCTCAACATTGGAGCGGCCACAGGTTCCGCGATGATCCCGGCTCCTTCAAGGCTGTTTCCCAGCCCCAGCGCCAGAAGGCTCAACCGGCCCCATTCCCCCCGGACGGCACCGCTGAACCAGTTTGCGAGCCGAGCCAGGGAACCGGAGTCTATGAGAACCGATGCGAGAAGAATACCGCCGTAGACTACCAGAAGGAGAGGCAGGGTAACGAGAAGCCCGTCCAGGGCGGACAGCACAACTGTATTTAAGGGAGTATCAAAGACAATAACCGCGACAGATACTGTCCAGGCCATGCCCGCTATGGAAAGCTCCAGGGCGCTCCTGCGGAAGAAAACGGCCAGGATGAAGAGGAGGAGGACGGGGGACCAAGCAAGAAAAGTCAGCATTGGGCTGACTTTTCTTGCTGCAGGAGGGGAAGAGGGGGGGAATGGGAGAGGGGGGGAAGAGCGGTATGGAAGTATGGAGGTAAGGGGGTGCGGGCGTAAGGGCGAAACCAGGAGAAACCGTCTGACGCGGTGACTCGGGGACGCGGAGACGCGGAGAGTAAAGCTCTTTCCCCGTTTCGCCGTTTCACCGTTTCCATTTCTCAGGTAGTCTGCTTCTCAAAAGGATAGACCACCTGAGAAATGTCCGGTGCGTCTAGCGCTAACATTGCGAGCCTATCCATCCCCACAGAGACTCCGGCGCAGGGAGGCAGATCAGCCATGGCCTCCAGGAACCGGTCGTCGATGGTCAGCCCTTCCACACCGTCCCTGGACAGGTCCGCCAGGACCTTTTCCATTCGCTCGGCAAGCTCCACGCTATCCGTCAGCTCCGTGTAACCGTTGGCAAGCTCCAGTCCCGCGATGTAGATTTCGAACCTTTCCAGCAGGCTGGGATCGTCTTCCCTGGGCCTGGCCATTGTACCGAGGAAGGACGGATAATCCTTGACGATGGTGGGCCGTTCGACACCCAGGGAGGGTTCCACCGCCTCGACGTAAATATGAAAAAACAGATCCTCGATGGTGGAATCAGCACCTATCCTGTAACCCAGACCTTCAAGGGCCTCGGCAAGGTCGTCATGGGTGAGGGAAACAACCCCGGCATAGCGCTCAAACGCCTCGGCCATGGTGATCTCCTCCCACTGGTCTTCAAGATCATAGGACCGGTCACCGAAGATCAACTCTTCCCCATCCGTGACAGCCCGGCACGCAGCGCGAACGATCCGTATGGTATCCCTGATGGCATCCTCGTAACCGGCATCCACCCGGTACCATTCCAGCATTGAAAATTCGCATCGATGAAGCGGAGTGTGCTCCTCGTCCCTGAAGACAGGACTGATCTGATAGATACTTCCTGACCCTTTTGCCAGAAGCTTTTTCATGGACAGTTCGGGGGAGGTGTGGAGCCAGTGTCTGTAGGAACCGCCTGAAAGATCGGCGATGTTTACCGGAACGGGACGGATGTTGGGGTCGAGATTGGGGTGGGGGACTATGGCGGAGGTCGTCACCTCCACAAACCCCTCATCTTTAAAATAGGCCCGGACAGCCTCTTCCATGGCTGCCCGGGCCTCAATAATACCGCGCAAATTTCTCAACTATGGTTTCCCGTTTTACCAGATAATCAAATAGAGGGCAGTGATTGTTTACCCTATTTCCCTTATATTTTCTCTTTTCGGGCTACTTTCAGGACTATATGACAGTTTTGAAAAATTACATCCAGGAGTCTGCATGGACTCTCCGACAGACTCCTAGATCCTCTATTTAATTATTAGGACAGGGGTTTTGCACAATCTCGTAACCCTCTCGGCAACGCTTCCGAAAATGGCTCTCTCCAGGCCTATCCTGCCGTGACTGCCTAGGACGATCATGCTCACCTCCAGTTCATCGGCCAGCTTGAGGATCTCCTCGTGGGGTTTGCCCTTTCGGATGTGGATCTCACCGGACAGTGCGGGACCATCTTCGTCGTGGTAAATGGCCTTCAGCTTGTCCGCAGCCCGTTTTTCCCACTTTGCCACCGACTCATCCAGGGGTTCGATGGTTATGTGAACCGCACCGGACAGGAAATCGGTGTCCAGGACGTGGATGAGGTGGAGTTCCCCATCCCAGCAGCTGACCATCTCCCTGGCATAGAGAAAAGCCTTGTTGGAGGCGCTGGAAAAATCCACTGGAACCAGGATCTTGCGCATGCTTTCTTTCAATTCACGCTCCTTTCCGACCATGTCATTCGGCGTTGGTAGGTCGCAAAAAGTCCATTCGTGGCTTATTGCTCTACTTAAAAGCGAAAAGTGTCATTTCCGCTTTCCTCACAAATCAATGACTAACTTTGCTTTTCTTTGTTTTTGCCGGTCATTGATTTGGGCGCCTGCGACGGGGCGCGTTGATGACTTCTTGCGAAGTCATCAACGCTTATTTTGCCGGCACGGCCGGTCAAGGTTTCGCGGGAGACCTCTTTGCCATTCCCTGCAGCCCGTAAACCCGGAGCAGGTCGTTAATATCAGTGGTCTTGAGGTTTATCCCACCCTCCGACATCGGAAGAAGGTAGATCTTCTTGCCCTTGAGCGCCTCGGCGATGCGGAGTTTGACCAGGATCTCACCCCCGGTTCCACCCAGAGCCTCGTTCATGGCCTTGATCCCCTTGGCGTCGGCGACACCCTCCGCCGTGATGGCCTGGGAGATGCTCTTTTGCTGCTGAAAATAGGCATCGGCCTGAATCCTGGACTTCTCGAACTCCCCGTCAGCCGCGGCGATCCTGGTGTTCACCAGCCCCTGGGCATCGGCCACCTTCCGGCGGTACTCCTCTTGCGCGGCCTTGGCCTGGGACTTGTTCTTCTCGGCCAGCTGCTCGGCCACCTTCCGGTCCTCGATGGCCTGCTGATAAGCGGGGTTGAAACGATAGTCCTTGGTGGATACCCTTTCGACTATGACTCCGTAGGGGCCAAGGATCTCGTTAAGAGCGTCCTTGGCTTTTTCGGCTTTGGCCTGGCGCTGGTCGGCGATGTAAAAACCCTCTGTCGGGAGCTCACCGAAGATATCCCGGGGGCGGCTCCTCGCCACCGCCCTGACTATGTTCTGCCTCAGGAGAATATCGTTGACGGCCACGTTCTGAAGGATGTATGGGGCCTTGGGCGGATCGATGCGGTACTGGATGATAACGTCCAGGCTGATGTCGTTGCCGTCGATGGTCTTGAAGAGCAGATCGTCCCTGGACCGCAGGTCACCACGCTTGGCGTCGAAAGTCATTTCCACCGTCTGCAGCTTGACGTCGAAGGTGTTCCAGCCGTTGATGATGGGCAGGAAGAAGTACGTTTTGCCCGGGGCGTAATAATTCGGATCAACACCCTTTTTCTTGAGGATACCCAGCTTCACGGTCCTCACACCCACCTCGGTTGGGCCGGCCTGATGGGGCCAGCAACCGCTGAGCAGGAAGGTACTGAGGATACCCAGGAGGATCAGCAGTCTGTAGGATCTCATCGCTTGCCTCCTTTCCTTACTTCAAACATTTGCAGTGTATCCTCCAGGTCCAGAGGGTTCACCCCGCTCGGGCCATCCGAGGAAAGGATGATCATTTCCAGGCCCTCGTACACTTCGGCCATTTTAAGACCAACCAGGCGCGCGGAACCGGCGCCCCTCAGAGCGGCGTTCTTCAGCTCTGTCTTTCTAGCCTCGGCAAGTTTTACGAGGAGGTCTCCATTGGCCTGCTTCGTCCTGACGTACAGGTCGCGCTCTCCCAGTCTCGTGACCTGGTAGGCCTCTCCTTCCTGGAGCTTGATCCTGATAAAAGCCTCGCCCTCGGCTATCACCTTGCTGAGCTTGGCTGCCTCCTCCGCGGCCACTCTTTCGGCCTGGTTCTTGAACACCAGTTGATCCTGGAGTTTCTTGGCCTCGATGTTCTTCTGGATTTCAGCACTGTACTGGAAATACCTCACCAGCACGTGTTCCACATTGATCCCTTTGGGGTTGAGTTCCTCATTGAGCAGTTTTTTGGCCACGAGGGTCTTTTCCACTCTCAAAGCGCTATTGTAAAACTCCTCGGTGGGAATGACTCCGAGAGCCTGCTTGAGGATCGGCTCGGCCTTGGGGATGATACCGTTGTCCTCAAAGAACCGTCCCGGTCCAACAGTTGTGATCACCAGGTACGGGTCCACGATGCGGAAGATGAGGGTCAGGTCCACGTCCACGAAGAAACCGTCCGAGGTCTGGATATGGGCCGCCTTTTCATAACGGTGCAGGCGCGTCACGGCCGTGGGGTAGTTGGTCATCTCGAAGATCTGAAGGTCTCTGGGGAATGTGTGCATGACCTCAAAGCCGGGGATCACCAGGTGAAGACCGGTCTCATAAACCTTCTCCTGTATGCCCCGCTTGATTCCTATTTTTACCTGCTTGATCCCGAACTCGTTGGGGGCAATGTCTACCAGAAGGAGGTTGAAGACCACTACGGCTACAATCAGGATAGCCACGATAAAAGCCATTGGTTTGCGCCCTGCCAGGGGCAGTTTCAGATCGGGGAGTTTCGGAATTTGGGGCAGACCCCCTTTCCGTTTTCCGAAGATGGGTGTGTCCTGGAACGGCCCCTTCGAACCGCCGTTTCCCTTGTCGTTCATACGTTCTCCCTTCTACCGTGTTAAAAATCATTGGTATTGAGCCCGGCAGATCGAAACGGCCCTTATGCCGGACGGTACAGCAATACTATAACCCATATGGGAGTTTAAACTAGCACAAGTCGAACATCCAGTGACAGGTAACATTAAAGATCTTTCCTTCCACTTTTCACGTTCCACCTTCCACTGTTCTTCCCCTTTTTCACCGCTTTTACCCCATCTTCCCTTTAGATCCAAAACCAGGTACTGGTTTTGGATTGAAAGGGTTCATTGAGCAGTTTATACTCCTTCAATGATAAACAACGGCAACACCGACTTCGACCCTATTCAACCGGGAAAAACAATGATCATATTTCTGCTCGTTGCTTTTCTGTCAAGTATTTTACCGGCAGCATCCCTCGCCAACCCTGACGTTTATGGCGTTCTGCCTGCGGACACCCGCATCCTCCAGTACAGTCTCGCGGACTTTGACGGGGATGCCCGGGAAGAGCTCGCCGTCCTTTACACAACAGCCGACGAAACACGCCTCACTCTTTTCAGGGAGGATTCAGGGCGTTGGTCAAGATGGTGGGATGATAACGGGGCCATCAACAGGCAGGACGGGAATGCCCCACGGTCATTGGAAACCGTCGATACCAACGGAGACGGGAGAGCCGAGATGCTCACCTACTACCTGACAGAGAAAAACACAGCCATGGCAGCCCGCATTCTGGCTCTGGATGACCAGGATCCCGCCAACCCGGTTTTCAATGTTATCCTTGAGGATATGACGGCCCCCCCCGGTTATCCACTCCTGGGAACGGAGGGGCAAGCGTTCAGTGTCACTTTTATGAGGATGGCTTCCGAAAAGGGCAACGGTTACCGGCGCGTATACTGCTGGAACGGCGAGAAGTTCGAGAAGTGCAAGGAAATCGTGTGGGAGAAACCGTGAAGGCAATTCAAGATTCAAGATTCAAGATTCAAAAAGAAGAACGGCCCTTATCAACGCGACTTTTTTTAACCAACGATGATGACTTCGCAAAAAGTCATCAATGCGCCCCGTGTGGGGCGCCCAAATCAATGACGTGTAGTGTAAGTCATTGATTTGTAAGGAAAGTGAAAATGACACTTTTCGCTTTCCGTTGAGCAAAAAGCCGATAATGGACTTTTTGCGACCCTATCAACGATAGTATGCTTCTGAACTGACAAGGGATATCATTTCTCCAAAGCTGCACCCTGGATTGCATAGATTAAGATTGGAGTAGTGGCAGAGCAGGTAGAAAGTTTTTTTGAATCTTGAATCTTGAATCTTGAATTTAGGAGTTAACCCATGAAAAAGCTCATTAAATACTCCCTGATCGGCGGTGGGGTTCTTCTCTTTCTGATCATTGCGGCAATCATCGCCGCCCCCTACCTACTCAACGTCGACGTGCTGAGGACATGGGGTGAAGGGCAGGCTACCGCCTATCTTGGCCGGGAGGTGACCATCGAGGACGCGAGCTTCAGCTGGGCGGGTCCGAAAGTCAAACTCTCAGGGTTTTCCATCGCCGAGGCTGGAGGTTTGGGCGACGATCCTTTTGCCAGGTTCGAATCCTTCGACCTGAAGCTGCGCCTGAAAGACCTTTTCCGCCTGCGTCTTTCCGTTGAGCATGTCATCCTCTCCGGCCCCAGGATCAGGGTGATTCGGAACAAAAACGGGCGCTATAATTTCGACGACATCCTCGACCATATAAACCAGTCAACGGCTGTGGCTGATCTACCCTATACCCCCCCGGGCTACGCTGCCATAAACCCGGCGGCAGGCGCCATAAAGGCGCCGCCCATAGATCTTCTTGTCAAGGAGATTCGCGTCCAGTCTGGTGAGATATTCTTTTCAGACGCCGCGATCCCGAAACTGTCCAGGGGGATCACCATCAAGGGGATCGAACTCACCTTAAGAAACCTCTCCCTCGACAGGCCCGTCACTATCAGTGCCGCCTTCGGGGTCGGCGACGCGTCCAAAGACGTTCAGTTCGACGGCACTGTGGGGCCGGTGGGCAAAGTTATCGTCCCCGGAAAGATACCCTTCGACCTGAAGCTGGAAATCCTTCCCTTTGAACTCGCCCGCCTCCCCAGAATAATCGGGCCTCTTCCGGTGGGGCTCTCGGGTGTGATAAGCGCCTCCGAAACGGTCAAGGGCAGTTTATACGAGGGGATCAGTTTTGAGATGGACGTGGTTCTTGAAAAGCTGAATATAAACGGTAGAGATAATAAGCCACTGGTCAAGGACTTCATCGGCTCCATCAAACAGAGGGGCCGAGTCGACCTGAACCACATGAATATGACTTTGGATGCTTTCACCCTTGAGGCATACCAGGCCGTATTCGAGGCCTCAGGTTCGGTCAGGAACCTGGGAGCTACGCCTTTGATGGACCTGACCGTACGATCAAACCCCATCCCACTTATCGGCTGGGAAAAGGTGTTCCCGAATCTGGGTCCCATGCTGAAGCTGGATGGCGATCTTACCTTTGAGGGTAGCCTGACGGGCACTGTCGGGAGGGATCTTGAAGCAGATCTCTCGCTGAAGTCCAAACGATTCGAGATAGACAGGGGTCGGGGTCTTATGGAGCGCAGCTCCAGCAAAGCTGCGATCGGGCCTGGAGGATCAAAACCGTTAGAGCCCATAGAAGCTCCTCCCATCACAGTTACCGGCAAGATCACTGTACTGGAAGGCAGGTTCGAGCGGATAGCCTTCACAAACCTTTCCGCGGTGCTGTCCCAGAAGGAGAGTCTGATTATACTTGAAGAGCTCAAACTGGAGGCCTTCTCCGGACGCCTTGCCGGCTCCGCCTGGGCCGATTTGGGCGCCCTGCCTCTCACCTACGGCACCCGGATGGTCATGACCGGCGTGCAAATCAACGATGCCCTGGCCGCAGTGGCCAAGATGGACGGAATCGTGTACGGGAAAGCCTCCATGGATGTGTCCATCCAAGGCAAGGGAACCCAATTCGCGGATCTCGAAAAACACCTCTCCGGCAAGGGGGCCGTGAAGGCCGTCGACGGGCGGCTTACCACCGCCAATTTTGGCGGCGGCGCTGCCAAAGCAGCAGCCCTCCTGGGTATCGAGGGAGATAGCAACGAAACGCTGTTCGAGGATATGGCTGTCAGTTTTACCATAGAGGACGGCAAGGTGAAGGTGAGCAACATGCGCATCTCCACCGGTGAGTATTCCCTGAAGGCCAGGGGAGACATCGGTCTGGACAGATCCCTCGCCATGACCGCCCGCATGACCCTCTCCCATGAGAAGAGCGACCAGATACCCGCAAAGCACCGCAGACTGTTCCCGAAGGAGAGGGACGGCAGGGTTCAGATCCCACTTAAGATACGCGGCAGCGTCACCTCACCTAATATCAGGCTGGACTCGTCCGCCATGAACGAAGTAGCAAAAGAGGAGGTCAAAAAAGAGATCGAAGTGAAGACGGAGGAGCTGAAAAAGAAGATCGAAAAGGATCTGGGGGAGAAGCTGAAAAAACTATTTTGACACGGAGACTGGGGGAGAAACTTCACGACTTGGCGACCCTTCGACGCGTTTCACTTGCTCAGGACAGGCGGAGCGACTGGGAGAAAGTGCGGAGAACAAAAAAACCGTCTGACAGGGGAAGGAACTATATTTAAGTATCTAGGTGAAAACCTGAAACTTGGAACCTGGAACCTGAGGTGCGGTAGCGCCGAGCGTATCGAGGTATCTACGTGTCTAGGTTTCTAAGTAAAATCTGGAACCAATCTTAAAAAATATAATCATGTTTCAATATCACAAGACCGACATTCGTTGTTGGTCTTGTTTGGTTCTAAAGCCTTAAGTAAGGATTCCGGTGCCTGTCTGCAGATCTCAAGCCGGGCATATTGCCCATCACACCCTGAACAATAGGGCGTTTTGCCCTGCCACTCCTGATTCCAAATTTTTAATGCCTTGTTTTTATTGGATAATTATTTGTTCTTTGTTGGCACGGAACATGCCAAGTGAACAGTACCTTGGTTTGCGGGCATCTCAAAAATAAAACAGTGTTTCCATATTTATGAAAAAGGAGGAAGACCACATGTTTATCCCGAGAGTAAGTCTGATGCGATCGTTTTTCATTGTTGTCTCTTTAGCCGCGCTGATCATCTCACCTATCGCCTGTGGAGGGGGTGGAGGGGGCGGGGACAGCGATGATCCACCTCCCGTGACAGTGCCTAGCGTCGTTTCCACAACTCCCAGCGATGGCGCCAGCCAGGTCTCCAGCGATACGGATGTCATCCTGAACTTCTCCGAGGAAATGAACCCCACCAGCGTGGTGACAGGTTTTGGTATCGCAACATATTCTGGCATCACCACAGCCGTGTGGCAGGTTGGCAGCACCAGGGTGGACTTCAGCTTCGATCCGCTCCTTTCAGAGGACACTCACTATATCGTCACCCTTGCCGCCGCTGTCCTGGACGCGGAGGGAACTTCCCTGGGTTCCGCCTACAGCTTCTCCTTCGACACGGGAAGCATCCCGATAGCGACCATTAACTCCCCCGCTGACGGGGCCACCAACGTTTCCACCAGCCCCACCATCAATATCACCTTTACCGAAGACATGGATGCCACTTCCGTGGAAGATGAGTTCGGTGTTATCGGCTACTCCGGCACCCTTACTTTTACTTGGAACACTCTTGCCGACCTGGATATCACTTTCGACACGGCCTTAGATCCCAACCTCACTTACATTATCTCTCTGCTGCCCTTTGCGAAAGACGCCCAGGGCACGCCGTTGGGAGTTTCTCACCAGGTGACCTTCTCCACAGGAAGCACCATCGCCACCGGGGCCATCTCCGGGGTCATCGACGACGACCCCGACTCCAACTACGACAACAACCTTGAAAACACCACTGTGATCCTGTTCGACCACGATTTCACCAGTACAGATGGTCCAGCTCCCATCCTGGCTTCTGCAGACGCATCCGGAGCCTATCATTTCTCGTTCCTCGAGGATGGCGACTATTGGGTCATGGCCCTCCAGGACACTAACGGCGACGGGGAGATCGGCGGCGACAAGTTCGTCGAGTCCGGCGATTCCGCGGGAATATGGTCCGATCTGGCCTCTTTCAGCATCGACATGATAACGGTGAGTGGAGGCGGGGAAGAGTCCGGCATCTCATTTACACTGCTGGACACGGAAGCGATCAGTGGTGAAGTGACTTACGCCGGTAGCAATACTACCGAGGCATATTCCGCCTCTTCCACCGTTTTCGTGGGCGCGTTCACCTCCTCGGAGTTGTCCGGTGTTGCCCCCGATTACGGCGCTGAATCAAGCACCGCCGATGAGGAGGACTTCGACTCCGGCACCAACATCTGGAACTACGCCATCAACTCCTTTTTCCAGAGTCCCAGCGCAAGGATGATGACCGGCAGTTATTTCGTCGGCGCCTACATCGATCTTGATAACGACTCATCCTTCGACGCCGACATGGATGGTGACGGGGACTTCGACGACGGTGAGCCTGCCGGGGTGTTCGCAAGCGCGGTACCCATCCTGGCTACGGGTCAGGACGCCTCCGGTGTTGACATTATTGCCTACGACACCATCACCATATTCGGAAGCATGGATGCCATGACTGTCATGGATGTCGAGGTGCCCTACGAAGGGGCCACCGTATCCCTCCTGGACTACCCGGTAACAGCCTCCACAGACGCCAGCGGCGACTACTTCATGAGCTTTGTTCCCATAGGGATGGAACTGGCCGTGCACGCCGAGCCCCAAAGCGGCAGTTCCCTCATGCCCTACAACACCCAATACTTCACCATGGGCTCCAGGCAGGCCTACATGGGCAACAGTGATCCCAACGCTGATGGCGTGAGAGGGTTTTTCCTCGGCTCCTCGGTCCTGGATGATGTGGGTGCGCTGTGCAACGTGACAGTCAACCCGTCCCGCGCTCAGATCGGCGGCAGCAGCAACGTGGTAGGTGCAGAGATACTCTTCGCCTCCAGCACGGTTTACTACATGGACTCCGAGATGAACTGCGGCTACTCCTCTATCCAGGCTGACGGTGATCCCGCCTTCTTCATCTTCAACGTGGACGCGGACGACTTCATCGCCTCGGGCAACAAGGCGTCCATCAGTACCAGCGGCGGTGTCACCGTCACTGCCGACATCCCTGTCCGACAGGGCGAGTTCACCTGGGTGGAACTCATCGACTGATAACGCATGGACAGGGTGGCCTGAAGGGGCCGGCAATAATGCCGGCCCCTTCTTTTGTACCGTGGGACGGTCCTCAAAAATCAAATATGTGATCTTCATCTATTCAGATCTTTATTATAAATCTCTACCGGCTATATTTGATTTTTGAGGACCGTCCCCCAAGGGACTTTGGATGCCTTTAGGTAGTCTTGAAAGAACAGAAGCCAGAAGTCAGGAGAAAAACCATGACGCAGGGTACGCAGAGAGAATAACAAGGGCAGGGGGAATGAATGGTTCCTGTAAAACCGGCCTACTCATAGAAGAACACAGAAGACACAGAAGAAAAGAGGACACAGCTGGGTCAGGATCAATCAGTCAAGTCAAATCGTAGTGACAGTGCTTGCATTTCACTAGATCGAAATCGTGTAACGCTTCAAAGGGTATGAAACCATACAGGTTGCCCAACTTCTTTCCACAATTTGGGCACCTGATGCTGTTTATTCGGAAAATGAAATATGCGAACAATCCAAAAACAGGAACAGAAAAAATATCAAACGGGAAAGGCGTTACAAAGTAAATGTCGAAAACCATTTCAGCGTTAAACACCAATAAACCAACGAGAAAACTGTAGCCTACCAATCTAATATTTTTCTGAATATCCGCTGAAATCCCAGTTGGATAGTGATTCTGATCGCAGGTTTTCAATATGTTTCCCCCAGATTTGATTTTCTCTGTGCCTCCGTGTAAGAAAGTCTTGATCGCTTTTGATGAAACTTCTGGATTGCCACGGCCAAGAAAAAAATGGGCCTCGCAATGACCCGTCTTCTCTTCTTGCTACGATACGGCAGGCAGGCCAGGCTGGATTCCGGGTCGGAGCCCGGAATGACCCGTCTTCGTCCTTCAGACTACGCCGTTGCAAGCGAAAGGTTTTCCCCAGTTCCTGGATTTTCTCAGTGTCCTCGGTGTCCTCTGTGGTAAAAAACACCGCCTTTGAAGGAACCCGCGCCTTCCCCCAGATTTAAGCCTTCCTCCGCGTCCTCTGCAGTAAAAACAACGCTTTCACAGAAGGCCACGCCCTAACTTTGGACATTGGACATTGGACTTTGGACTCCTACCTGGTCCAGAAGGTCCTTCCATGCGGACCAGTAAGCTCCCCCCCCCACATCGAAGCAATCGCTATGATCAGCTCCCGCAATGGGTAGGAATGTTTTTGGCTGGGGCGCAGCATCAAAGAGTTCCTTCCCCATGCTGAATGGGATCACCGTGTCGCTCACTCCATGGATGACGAGGATCGGCATTTTCACTTCCCCGATCCGTCCGATGTTGTCGAGCTTCACCGACATGATCAGACCTACAGGAAGGCCAAAATATATCTCCCTGGCCACGTCGGCCGCGCTGGTAAAAGGGCTCTCCAGAACCATCCCGCCGGCATTCATCCCTTCCTCCAGGGCGAGATCCACCGAGGCGGCGGAACCGAGGGAGTGGCCATACAGGATAATATGGCGGGGATTGACACCCCTGGTCTCAGTCAACCATCGAAACGCTGCCTCTGCGTCCTGGTACACGCCTGCTTCCGACGGACGTCCCTCACTCTTGCCGTAGCCCCTGTAGTCGAACATGAAGCTGGATACTCCGAGGGCCCTTTTCATTTCCACGGCCTGGTCCAGCCGGTCAGCGATATTGCCCGCGTTCCCGTGCATCCACAGGACCACCTGTTTTTCCGATGCCGGGATGTACCACCCGTGAAGCTCGTTGCCGGCAGAGAGGAAATTGACTTCCTCAAAGGCCAGCCCCTCGGCAGCTGGAGACGTGTAAAGATCGCGGGCAGGGTAGAACAGACCGCTCCTCTCCTGCCACCTGACCCACAGGAATACGAAGACGAACAGGAATATTATTCCAAAGATGATATTCATAATAAGATTGACCTTTTCGGAATCTCAAAGTTGATGAATTTTTGCGAAGTCATCAACGCGCCCCGGGTGGGGCGCCCAGATCAATGACCGACAATTTAAGTCATTGAGCTGTGAGGAAAGCGAAAATGACACTTTTCGCTTTTAAGTGGAGCAAAAAACCACGAATGGACTTTTTGCGACCCTATCAAGTTGATGACTTTGCAAAAAGTAATCAACGTACCACGACCTCAACGAGGTCGCCGTCCGGCAGGTATTTGCGGGTGACCCGCTCGACATCTTCCGGGGTCAGCGCCAACAACCGCTCTCTGTAGTCCTCCCCGAAGGTGTGTGTCAGCCCCTTTCTGGTAGCAACACCCAGGTAGAATGCCCGGTTTATGGACGAAAGCATGCGCATCTGGAGCCTGCCGACAAGGCCGTTTATCTCCCGCTCCAACTCCTTTTCCGTAACAGAGGCTTTTCGGGCAGCCTCTATCTGCGCCCTGACACCTTCGCGTGCCCGCTGGATCTTGTCCGGGGCGGTGCCCATGGAAAGGGTGAACACAGCCCTGCCCTCCACCTCTCCCAGAAAAGCTCCCAGAGAATAAGCAAGCCCTTCCTTTTCTCTCAGTTCCTCGTACAAGCGGGTATTAAGAAGTCCCGAAGCGATGGCAAGAGCCGGAGCGTCCTTCCTATCCAGATCCCCTGTCACTGCACCGGCCGCCAGGGCTCCCTGGGGTTTGCCCAGTTCCATCTCAAGAAGATCCGAGGTTACTGTCAGCGGGACGAGCGGAACGTCAGCCTTCTCCCCCGCAGGGAGTTCTTTGAAAAACTCTTCCAGGAGGGCAATAGCCTCCTCCGGAGGCATCCCACTGACAACAGAGATGATGATGTTCTGCCCGGTAAAATAGCGCCTGTGAAATTCGAGAAGATCCTCCCTGGACATCCCGGAAATGGAGGACTCGGTGCCGTAAACGTCCGCCCCGAGTACCGGGCTGTAAAGCCTTTGGGCCAATGCCCCGGAGGCCAGCGTACCGGGACTGGAACTCCTGTAGGAGATATAGTCCAGGATCCGGGAACGGACCTCCTCGACAGCCTTTTCCTCAAGAAGAGGGTTCATCATCATTTCGGCCAGGAGGGTGACGGCGCTTCGGGCTTTATCCTCCACGCCCTCGAGGCGGATGTGGGAATAGAGACGCGAGGTATAGAAATCACCGAAGGGAACCATGGGGTTACCCGCGGTAGAGAGGGAAACACCAAGTTTACGGAGGGTTGACTCAATATCCTCCCTGCTCCTGTTGTAAGTGCCCAGGGGGAGAAGGCGGTGCAGGAAGTCGGCAATTCCGGCCTTTCCCTCAGGCTCCACAGCCAGACGGTGCCGGGTCATGACATGCAGGGCGAATACAGGCGACCCGGGCCTTTGTTCAGCGACGACCCTGAGCCCGTTGTCCAGCATGGCTTCGGCCCGCACCGGTCCCTTCGGTCCCGAATAATCCGATCTCATGGACTCCGGTATGGTAAGAAGCGCTACAAATGGGGCGCTCACAAGGTACTTACGGGCCGCTTCAGTCAGGTCCTCGGGTGACAGATCGTCCCACCGGCCCGATGAGAAACCCTGCCCGGGAGAGCCTGTTATCACCCAGGGCGCTTTGCCCATCAGGTAGTAGTGCAGTTTTTCCCTCCCAAGGACCTCCCCGACCACCAGCGACTCCCTGGTCTGCGTTACCTGATCGGGGAAATCACCCAGGGCCAGAGCGGCAGGGATCGCTTCGAGAAGCACCATTTGAGCGGCGGCCGGATCGGACCCGGAAGGGAGAACCGCTGACACCACAAACCTTGAAAAACCGGCATTCAAGGATAGTGTGGCTGAGACGGAACGCGGCTGCATGCCGGCCCCCTTGAGCGCCCGATCCAGGACACCTTCCCTGCCGCCTAATACGGCCGCGAGAAGCTCCAGCGCCTGGGCCTCTGAACTCCTGGGGTCGGGTCCGGTAAAACCGATCTTCACGCGAACATCGGGCATTGCGCCGGCGAGGATATAGGTCCTTTCAGAGAGTAGAGGCACCGGCTTCAGGACATTCGGCCTCTTTTGCCCCATGCTCTCACTCCCGAAGGATTCTCTGACCGCATCCATGGCCTCGGCAGGGTCGAACCCGCCCTTTAAGAGCAGGATCATGTTGTCCGGACGATAGGTCCCGCGATAGAAATCTATGATCTCATCCTTTTCGACAGCCCGTACGGTGGTCTCGTTACCAAGACCAGTGGCGGCATAGGAGGAACCTTCATAGAGAAGGGACTGGAACAGCTCCTCCTCCCTTGTCCCCGGGCGGCTCTGGGAGCGCCTGATCTCCTCGAGCACCACCTCTTTAGCCTCGACAACAGCCTGCTCCTTAATCGTGGAGTTGAAAAGGATGTCCGCCAGGATACCCATGAGCTGACCCAGATGATCGCGGTGCCCGACGATGAGATACCCCGTATAGTCGTCCCGGGTGAAACCGTTGATATAACCGCCCAGATCCTTGACCTCTTTCTGGATGGAACCCTTTGTCCTTTTTCCGGTCCCGGCGAAAACAAGGTGTTCAAGAAGGTGGGAAAATCCGCTTTTCGACGCACTCTCGCCAGCATAGCCGGTACGGACAAGAACGAGAGCCGCCACTACCGGTGTGGATGTATCCGGCATTAGACGAACATCGAAACCGTTCTTAAGGGTGGACATCCCCGACAGATCGATGACCTCTGCACGGGGGATGAGCGGCAAAAGTAGAAGGGACAGGGCAGCAAATATCAACACCAGACCGGAGCTGAAAAGACGCGCCTGTTTTAACAATGGGATCATAAAGTTCTCCGTTTCCCAAGCAGCATGTCATGAAACCTCGATCACGCCACCGGCGTGACCGAAGGTTTGTCGGAATGCTCTTTTTTCCGGATCTCTTCTTTAATCCCGGTCACAGGCGGGCCGCAGGACCGGGACATTTTCATATTCAACCTTGATAGGGTCGCAAAAAGTCCATTCGTGGCTTTTTGCTCCTCGGAAAGCGAAAAGCATGGTTTTCGCTTTCCTTACAAATCAATGACTTACACTGCCCGTCATTGATTTGGGCGCCCCCTACGAGGCGCGTTGATGATTTTTTGCGATGTCATCAACCTTCGGATACTGCCTGTATAGCACAGGTGTCTGAAAAGGAAGGTTGAATAAACATACACAGGAGCCAGCCGGTCCGCAACAGTGGAAGGTGAACTGCCTAATACTGCTGGGCAGGCAGTTCACCGTTTACAGTTCACAGTTAAATATTCGCTGTTTACCGCTAACAGTATACTGTTAACTGCATGCTGTTCCTCAGGTGGATAACCCGCCCGAGGAACCCCCTTGACACATGGACCGATTCCCTATATCAGGGTGGCGAGGGGAAATGGAGGATCATCTTGAAGAACAAGATGCCGGACGAACTGAAAACCGAGATCACAACATACCTTACCGAGGTCAAGTCTGACCTGGAAAACTATTTGACATGGGCCATGAGCGAGGTGTCCATGGGAAGCGACACGGGAAAAGCAGCCGAGGTGGTGGAAGACACCATCCACCGGCTAATGACGATCGCTTACTACCTGGCCACCTTCTTCGAGGACGCGGATCCATCGCTCATCCTCGCCGACCTGGCATCAGAGGTCTCCGAAGAACACGGGGCGGACCCAAACTTCCTTTCGGGCCGGACCGCTTTGGCGGATCCGCCCAACCGGACCCGACATTAGCTGTCGCTAATGACGGGAGTAAACTGTTTACGGTTAACAGTTTACAGTGAAAAACTTTACGAGAGGGCTTCAGCCCTCTTTTTCATTTGCTGTGATTGACCACTTTAGCTCATTCAACATGTCACCTTGACCTTGCGAATCAGACCAGAAAGTATTTTTTTTTATCTCCACTACACCTTCAATAAGGGAAGCAGCACTTTTCTCATCCAGGTAATCCAGTTGCTGAGCTAACAGAATATGGTTCTCGATCTCAAAAGCCGAACCAGTGGCAATATATAGATATCGCAGGAATTCCCTTTGAGATCCCCTTCCACATCCATCGGCAATGTTTGCACCCATGGAGGAACTAGCACTCCGCATCTGTGCAATTAGACCGAACTTCTCATCTGTTGGGAATTTTCGAGTTGCTTTATAAATATGCAGTGTGAGTTCCTGCGCCTTTTCCCATACGATCAACTTCCTGAAATCCTGCATCCTGCTCTCCTTTCAGACAATGTAGCCCATTATTCATGTCAGGATACCTCCTTCAAAATCCCTGCCATTTTAGAGAGATAGATGGTAGTTAGTTTCTGAAACTGTGAACTGTGAACTATAAACCGTACACTCTTTCCCCTTTGACAACCTCCGAGCCCTGTTGTAAACCTGTTCTCCTGAAGCTAACTAAGATAGGAGCCTGTCGGACTATCCATTCAGGCTCCAAAGTACAGTTTTTCGGAAGTGCCATTTAACTGGAAAAGAGAAAACATATGGGATATTTGGTAATTCACAACGGTGATTCACCTGTTAAATGCTCATGTTTTCAATAAAAAACCTAAAAAAGAGCATTCCGGAAAAATTCCAGTCACGCCATGGCGTGATCGTTGATTGTCCGGCACGCTGCTAGACAGGACAAAATACTGTTGCTCAGATCTCCTTTAAGATTCCTGATAATTTTATTCATCACCATTATGATGGCCGTTCCTGTGTCTGCCCTGTGTGCCGATTTTTCCCTGACATCGCTGACCTCATTAACCGCGTGGGAGGAGGATAGCGTTACTACCAACAGCTCTGCTTCCGAATATATAAAGTTCTACAATCGTGGGAAACTCGGAGGGTTCAGGCTCGACCTGGAAGGTTACGGACGCTTCACCCACCTGGAGAAGGAGATAGAACCAGGTGATGAGGATCCTAACCGCCTGTACGTTCTCGCGATGACACTGGCGAGCGAGGACGACCGTAATATAATCATACTTGGACGACAGTTTGTCACGGCCCTGGTCGGCCCCGAAATGATCGACGGACTTTCTATACAGGCAGCAACCGGTAAAGCTACCTTCAATGCCCGCTGGGGCTACAGGTCGGATGTTAGTGGGGGTTCGGAGGAAAACAAGATTCTCGGCCTGGGTTTCGACTATAATATCAAACCGGGGATGTACCTGTCCCTCGATTACGGCCGCTCCTACGATGATCGCATCCTTTCAGAGCTTCTGGCCACGGAGTGGGTCTACAGTTGGTACCGGTTCACGAAGGCTTATATCAGCTTTAACTGGGATCTCATGTCCAAGACCCTCCATGAGTCTCTTGTGGGCACCCGTATCTATTTCTCCGATCGTCTTTCAGCGGTTATAGAACTGGCGCACAATGTGCAGATATTCGACTCCGATTCTATATACAGCGTATTCGCGGTGGACGCGGCATTTACGAGATCCTTCTCTCTTCTGTTTACTCCGAGCCGTACCACGAGGTATGTCTGGGACTATATTTTTGAGTCCTACCAGGGTGGAGGTGGAGGCAGACGCTACACAGTCAGCGGCCACTGGACCCCCGGCCGCTCAAAGATCTACAGCAGCCTGCTCCAGCACACAGGATACGGGGGCGATCTGGTAGAGGTTTCCGCATCCGTGTCAACTCCTGTTTTTAAGAACCTCCGTGCAGGCATTGGGGGGGATATCAGCAGGACCGAGAACAGTGGGGAGGAATCGGTGAACAGTTCCCTGCTTTACATCAGCACTGAGATGGTTCTGGGGCCAAACACCGTTATCGGTCTGCGCTTGGAGCGTGAAGACGATGAACTTACGGAACCCACACGATCCGGACGGCTGGCCCTGAAAATGGAGTTCTAAGATGAGAAAAATAAGCTACCTATTCGGCCTCTTCATCCTGATATTACTGGCGACAGTGCTTCTGGCTGCATCCCAGGCTGTCGCCATGCGCTTTTCACACATCGTTCACGACAAGAGTGAGATCTCCCAGTGTGCAGATTGTCACACCCCAGGCGCCGTGAGCATCATCCCCGAAAGAGCGGTCTGTTACGAATGCCATGAGGAGAAGGAGATCGAGGAAACTGTGCTCGGCCCGATAAAATCCCATACCCCGGTGTGGGTGCGGCAGCACGGGATCGACTCCCAATCCGCCGGCGCAGAATGTTCCCAATGTCACACAATTTCCTTCTGTGTGGATTGTCACAAGGGCGGCGAGTTAGGCATCGATCTGAAAAAACGAATCGTGAGGATGGACACGGCTCCGAGCACGCACACCTCACGGTTCAAGGTCGTCCACCCACTGAAGGCCACCGCTGAGCAGATCGAAAAATGCTACACTTGCCATTCGAAAAAGGATTGCTCGGATTGCCATGAAAGTTACCGAAACAGGTTCCCAGGCAGAGAGCTCGTATCCCATCAGAAAAACTGGCAGGCACTCATTGCTGGAACTGATGTTCCCGACCATGCCGCCTTCCTATTGAATCAGTGTCAGGACTGCCATCCCGGGGGAGCGCTTTCCTCGGCCCAGTGGAGCAACGATCACGCCAAAGAAACCAGGCGTTCCCTGTCAAGCTGCCAGTCATGTCACCCGGACGGTGACGCCTGCCTGGACTGCCACTCTGCCAGAACGGGCCTTATGATAAGTCCTCACCCTGGGAACTGGGGCAAGATCCAGACCAGGTTCAGGAGAGAATCTCCGGAGGTCTGCGCGAAATGTCACTGATAGTACGGTTAATAGTGGGCTTGCTATCGGTATTTTTGATCTTTACCGGTTGCGGATTCAACCCCAAGGATTCCGGGGGAGGAATCCCTTCCGTTGTGGAAAAGGGGACCGTTGAGTGTCTTTATTCAGGATGCCATGACTCCCCGGGGGCTACCAACCCTGATACTACGTGGGCTGATGGTAGTCACGGCAATCCTGACAACCTTCCGGCTTTCGCCCTTTCGGAAGAGAACTGTACAGGGTGCCATAACCCCATTGAAGACGGAAGAAACGATTCCGCATATCTGTTCACCTCCGGGGTAACAGGCATATTCCTCGGAACACCCGAACGGCCTATAGCAGGGTGTGAAGCATGCCACGGATCCGGGATGGAGCACTACGCTTATGCTCACGCCGATACAGCCGATGACACCCCACCTATTGTGCACCCTGATTACGATCCCGCTCTCGGTGACACCCACTTTCTCCCCGAAGCAAGTACTGCCTCGGACACCTTTGCCAACGCTTTCCATCTTACCTCCTGTGGTCCCTGTCACAGCCCGGACCAGCACGCCGGCGGAGCTTCCCTGAACAATATTCTTACCAACCAGTTCCCCGAGTGGTTCGGAGGCGATGGACCGGGATTTTTATTGAACGATGGCCACTCCGACTCTCTGGTCGTAGAAACAGCCCAGGGCTTCATGACAAGCACCGTTCGGGGCGTCCCCTGCGCCGCTTGCCATACCACAGAGGGTTTCGTCACCTGGTTCGCCATGGCCGACACTTCCTGGGGTACAAACCAGAGTATTATCGACAGGCTTATCTCGGAGACAGGTGATGTTGATGTTGATGACCCCACAAGCTTCCCCGGCAACGCCGCTCTAGCCCAGGTCTCCTGCGTAACCTGCCACCCTTCCCATGAGCCCGGCATTCTGCTCCGACTTAACGAACTCGACTTCAGCGGAGCCGTCAGTAATACTGCACGGCGTGCCAACCTCTGCATCACCTGTCATAATGTACGGGGCCTGCAGGCCGATGCGGGCTCCGGTCAGGTGGGCACCGGCGGCCTGGAAATCCCGCGGCACCCTCAGAAAGAAATATTTGAAGGGTTCAAAAACTCAGCCAACGATTCACTGCGAGGTGTCGAATCCCTCCCGGGATTTATCGGGGCTGATTCGGCCCACGCAGGCACGGATAATATTCCTGATGCCTGTACGGGGTGCCACTACTTTGTGGTTGACGACGAGGTTTTGAGCGAACTGCCTCTGAAGGTCACCACAGGACATACCTTTGTCCCACGCCTTGAGAACTGCCTTGCAACCTGTCACTTGATCGATGACTTTCTCCTGTCTGACGGTACTGCCGCCTCTTTTGAGGACTCAACAATAGCGGCTTTTGATTTCGGTTCCATCTACTACTCGGTTTTCTCCAACCCAGGGACAGACCACGATGGCGACGGCATGATTGAACCGTTCCAGGACGAAGTCCAGGGCTTGCTTAACGACCTGAAAGGAACACTCACCGGAGCGGGGGTAGCTTTTGATGCCAGCCAGGGCCTTTTCGACCTGACCCAGATGGCCTCGAGAACGACGACCGAGAGGGCTGCCGCCTACAACTACGACTTCGTGGTGGGGGACAAGAGCGTGGGGTATCACAACCCGATATACGTGGTGAACCTTCTGGCGGCGAGCATCTCGGCGCTGCCGTAAAGCAGAAGTCAGAAGTCAGAATCCAGTAGCCAGAATAAGACCAAAGCAATCGCGAAAAAGCCTCCTAGTGGAGGCTTTTTATTGTAGTTTTTCTTCTGAATTCTGGATTCTGGATTCTTAATTCAAAAACCCAACCGGAAAAGAACCTGAAGCGTTCCCGTCCCCACATCTATCCCGCCGTCCGCCTCCCACCGGCTGACGCGAATGTCGAAGCCAAAGCTGGCGGCAGAAAATAAAGGCCATACCACACCCCCGCCCAAGGTTATCCCCCAGCCGTCGATGCTTTCAAAATCGTGGTTCGAGAGCAACGCATAGATGCGTGGTTCAAAACCTTCCGTGTCCAGAATGAAGGAAGGGCCTACCATCCAGGCTTTGTAATCACCCTGGTTGTGGGAACTGGACTGGAAAACCCCCATGAGCCTTAGTGTCCTTGACCCGACGTTGATCTCCAGGGAAGTCCCGTAGTCGGTGTCCACAAAATCCAGGTCATCTTCGAAGGAGGTGATGGTGAAACCAGCGCCGGTATCCACCAGGGCGAGGGAGGGGGAGGGGAAAACTAGTGATAGTAATAGTAATGGTAATAGTGTGAGAGCGCGCTTTTTCATGGCATGTCTCCTTTGGGGAGAAGTATAGCAAAAAGCAAGAAAAACAGGTTCTGGGTTCTAGGGTCTAGTGTCTGGAAAAGGCGCAACTTCTAAAAAAGCGGCATTCAATTCAACACCAAAGCCATATCCTATTTTTCTTAAGGGACGCTATAGTGACAGGGTCGTAAAAAGTCCATTCGTGGCTTTTTGCTCCTCGGAAAACGAAAAGTGTCATTTTCGCTTTCCTTACAAATCAAAGACTTTAATTAACGGTCATTGATTTGGGCGCCCCACACGGGACGCGTTGATGACTTTTTGCGAAGCCATCAATAGTGCATCAGATGTGAGGCTCTGGTTCGACCATTCGACAAGCTCATGGCCCTGAGCAAACAATAGTGCGTCGAAGGGTCGAGGGAGACTGAGGAGGGAACCGGAACGTACACGATAACGTACGTGAGGATTGCCGCAAAACGCACCTGATGGCAAGTTTCTATATCGGTTTGCCGTCAGATTTTAGGCTTTCAAGAAGGGGTTAGATACAAGGCCAGAGTCCCGAGGAAACCGTAGGCGTATATGGTGACATACGTCGAGGATCGGTGACGAGGAAGTACGACTCAGATGACACGCTTAAAATGACGCATTTAAATGGGCTACTTATATCGGCGCGGGAGAATGGGTGAAATGCAAGGCCCGAGGGAGCGTGGGGAAAGGCGGTATCTAAGTATCGAGGTGTCGAAGTATCGAGGTAACACCAGAAACTGAACATTGCCGCACTTGATGGGCTGTTGTTATCGGCCGTCA
>Ga0209976_10000313_pt1 | contig 34771 bp, 35 predicted proteins | sample SumtaG_FD_182806 | JGI IMG/M metagenome (GOLD analysis project Ga0209976, IMG submission 182806) | Deep subsurface microbial communities from Indian Ocean to uncover new lineages of life (NeLLi) - Sumatra_00157 metaG (SPAdes) (version 2) | ecosystem: Environmental > Aquatic > Marine > Oceanic >...
CTGAATAACTTTTTTACCTGATTTTAATAATTCTGTCTGCCTTTTAATTTCATAATCAATAGCTTTCTCTACAACCCTAAAAGAATTAAGGTTTTTAATTTCAACCTTTGTGCCCAGTTTTTTTGAATCTCTGGGTTTTACTGATACATTTGCTTCTATTCTCAACTCTCCCTTTTCCATATTAGCTTCAGAAACATTTAAATAGCGCAAGAGCAAATGCAGCTCCTGGCTGAATTTCCTGGCTTCTAGAGCTGAATTCATATCAGGTTCAGTAACCAGCTCCATCAAAGGAATTCCAGCCCTGTTAAAATTAACCAAGCTGTAATCAGCTCCCTTGCTGTGAACCGAACTGCCAGTGTCCTCTTCTAAGTGAACACGGGTGATTCCTATAACTTTTAGTTGTTTGCCTTTTATCTTTAATTTTAACTCCCCTTTTTGAGCAATAGGCATGTCATATTGAGAAATTTGATAACCTTTTGGCAGGTCAGGATAAAAATAATTCTTTCTGTCAAACTTTGAAATCATTGAAATCTTTGACTTTAAAGCCAGACCAGTTTTAATAACACGCCTAACTGCTTCTTGGTTAATAACAGGTAGAGTTCCTGGATGGCCCATACAAACTGGGCAGATATTAACATTAGCATGTCTCTCATCAGCATCATTCTTACACGAACAAAACATTTTAGAATTAGTGCTTAATTCCGCATGTATTTCCAGACCTATTACTGGTTGAAATTTAGATTCCATAAGTTATTTATTGAGTTCTCTCATTATCTCAACACCAGAGCTAGTTCCAATAATATCAGCACCTGCTTTGACTGCTTCTTTTAAATCCTTTAAGCTCTTTATTTTCCCGGATGCCTTAACCAGCAAGCCAGGAGCTGATTTTTTCATTAATTTAAGATGATAAAACTTTTCTTTCAACTCCCTATGTTCTAGGGGATCTTTACTCGTAGCAGTTTTAACACAAATTGCTCCTGCTTTTTTAGCAACCTGACAAGCTTTGACAATCTCATCATCTGTTAAATAACCTGAGCCAAGAATGACTTTAGTGGGTAAAACCCTGCAAATCGGCCTTAAATCCTTTAGAACTTTATCCCAGCGTCCGTGCTTTACATCGGGAATTGAATTCACAATATCAATATGATGACCTCCGCCTCTTTTAATTTTTTTACAAATCCGAAGTCTTGTTCTGTGCGGACTATCCCCTATGGGCTCATCTACAAGAACCACAATCTTAACATCAATTCCTTTCATTTCTTTTTTTACAAACTTAACCCAGTTAGGAAGAATGCAAATTCCTCCAAAGCCAAATTCCTTAACCTCTTCGCATAGTTTTTTAATATCTTTTGCTTTAGCTCCAATCTTTACATCTGTATGGTCAATCATTTTAGCAATTATTCTTTTACTCAACTTTTTCATAAATTTAATTTATTAGATAATATTTCTTTAATTTCTTTAAAAATCTTATCTATGGACCTTTCTCCATTAATAAGATGAACATTTTCAAAACGACCAGGTAAAACCTTGTATGTTTCCCATGTCTTTTCAAGCTTTTCTTTTATTTCGAAAAGAGTTTTTGCTAAACCTCTCCCTTCAATCCTTTCAATGCACGTTTCAGGTTTAACTTTTAAAAGAAAGCTTATGTCAGGAAAAAGAAAGGAGTTATTTATTTCAATTAACCATTCTAAATCAAGATTATCAACTGTTCCAAAAGCAAAACTAGAGAAAAAATATCTATCAGAAATCACCATTTTTCCTTGTTTTAGAGCAGGAATTATTATGTTTTCTAAATGCTCTTTCCTGTCCTGAGCAAATAGTTCTTGCAATTCTTTGGGGCTGAGATTCAATTTCTTATCCAAAACCTTTCTTATCTTCCTGCCTGCTTCAGACTCTATAGTAGGCTCCTTTGTTAAAATTACCTCATAACCTTTTTCTAATAAAAAATCCTTTAAAAGTCCTGCTTGAGTACTTTGACCCGAACCATCTAACCCTTCAAAAACAATGAATTTACCTTTGTTAGTATTTTTTAGCATTTTCCTATTTTAGCATAGCTTATTGGAAAAGAAAAAAAAGGATGTTAATCCTTTATAACTCTTCTGGCTCAAAAGATTCTAAGAACAAATCTTGATTATTGCCTATAATATTTTCTATGAAAATAATCCGATGCTTCTTACTTCCACTCTGCCCATTTTTTAAAAACCATCTCTTGAGCTTTTATAGCTTTTTTAAGGTTGAAAGTTGGTAATTTCTTACCTTTTTGCAATTCATCTTTTGTAGAAATATGAATTGAAGTATTGGGATTTCTGAAAAGGCAAGGAGGATAAAAAGAATGCTGTTTGCCTACTCTCACCCCTGTAACTCCTGCTTCAGGGCAAACACCTTTCATAAAACCCCGACAACCCATCAATTCTCGCATAATCGGAAGCTGCTTGATTAGTTTAAAATATAGTTGAGCTGCTATAGAACGAAATTCTGGAGCCACTCTAACACAAAGTCGCAATGAAAGAAGATTTAAAAAAGACCTCAAATTAATAGTGACATGATAAATACCAACAGCTTGAGCAAAAGGAAGGGCATATCTTGCTATTTCCCTTGGGACTTTTCGAGAAAGCAGCTCTTCATATGCCATGATCGAATCCTCTATTCGACCCAAAAGAATCTTCTTTTCCAAAGCCCCACCTTTCATTAAATGCAAAGGTAAGATTATTTCATAAACCTGAGTTTTTTTCTCTATTCCCTTGCTGGCTTTTATGTATCTTGTCGAATAACCCGTATGACTTACCATCCTATGTTCTAAAAATTCTGGAGCATTTCCTTTTGTTATCTTTATGTCAAACTTTATAGTGACATGTTCAAGAGCAGAACTATAATCATTCTCAACTATCATCATAAAAACATCTCTGTCTTTCACTGAAGGTGGAACACCGCTTACTCTTGCTGAATAAACTACCTCTTTCCAAGCACTTTTTCCTTTTATCACCTTAAAATTCCAAATCTGGGGCTTCACAATCTTTATTGATTTTTTAGTTAACTTTTTCTTTTGAGACATATTATAAACAATATTTTATTTTTTTAAAATTTCTTCTAAATTTAATAATCTCTTTTTTGATTTTCCCTGGAGATTTTTTATCCAAAATGACTGCTTTAATGAAACGAGCGATCTTTAACATTTCTTGTTCTTTCATTCCATATCTTGTCATCTCTTGAACCCCAATCCGAATACCTGTTGGATCTTTTATTTCCATCTGACCGCCAGGAATAATATTTTTATTTAAAATAATATTACTTTTTTCCAATCTCTTGGCCACAAAATCACCTCCCCCATTTTGACTAACATCAACTACCACTTGGTGACTCTTGGTAAAACCATTTTCTTTTCCCAAAACATCAAAACCAAAACTATAAAGTTCCTGAGCTAAAAATTGTGCATTTTTAATAACTTGTTCTCCATAGTTTTTTCCGAATTTTTGCATCTCAAGCAGGGTCAGATAAAGAGCTGGAATCCGATGAAGGTGGTGATTAGATAAGACTCCAGGAAAAACCTTTCGGCGCATTCTCTTCTGAAGATCTTTCTCAAGATTTCCCAAAATTATTCCTCCTTGAGGTCCAGGAAAAGTTTTATGAGTAGATGAAGTTATAATATCTGCTCCCTCTTTTAGAGGATCTTGAAATAAACCTGCTGATACCAGGCCGAATACATGGGCAGCATCATAAATTATTTTCGTGTCAGTTTTCTGGCAAATCTTTTTAAGCTCTTTTATGGGCTGGGGAAAAAGAAGAACCGAGCCCCCCATCACAATGAATTTTGGTTTTATTTTTAAAATTTGCTCCCTCGCTCTTTCTAAATCAATATTGAAAGTTTTTCTATCAAAATCAAAATGAAATACTTTTAAACCCAGCATCCCTGCTGCTCCTGGCTTTTCGTGAGAAACATGAGAGCCGCCTCCGATTCCCAAGGTTATAATTTTATCTCCTTTCTTAGATAGAGCAGAAAAGGAAGCAAAATTAGCTAAAGTGCCTGAAATTGGTCGAATATCAACAAAATTTGCCTTGAAATGTTTCTTAAATTTTTCAACTGTCTTATCTTCTATCTGATCAAAGTATTCCAAGCCCTGATAATATCTTTTAAAAGGAAGGCCTTCAGCGTATCTATGCATCAGATCAGAAAGATAGACCCCCTCTGCTGTGGGCGACATTACATTTTCAGAGGCAATTAGATTAATACAGTTTTTTCTCCAATCCTCGTGTTTTTTTAATAGAAATAATATCCTTTTCACCGAAATCAATTATGACTTATTTTTATATGTAATTATTATAACAATTAATTGCTAGTTCTAAAAAAGAGCTTATATGCTCTTGATTTTAATCTTTATATCTCCCTATTTTTTAGGCTTTTTTATTTCGATCTGCTCCGTATTGATGTTTATCATCCAATACGTCTTTCTCCTGCCAATTTTTAATCCAGTCCTGAATATTAAAAATTTTATGCCCTCCATCACTGGTAGAACAAATCACTCTTTTCAAGCCAGCGTTAATAATCATCTTCTTGCAAATAAAACAAGGAAAAGCATTAATCGGATTTCCATTTCCATCTATCGCGCTAGTATACATGTCTCCTTCGAAAATGCTTGTTCCCGAACGAGCTGCATTTATTATTGCATTTTGCTCACCATGGACGCTCCGACAGATTTCGTAACGCTGACCGTGAGGAATATTTAATTTGTTTCTTAGACACTCATTTCTCTCTAAACAATCTTTGGTCTTTCTCGGAGCTCCAATATAACCAGTAGCTAAAATTACATTATCTTTGACAATAATTACTCCTAATCTATTTCGAAAACAAGTTGATCTTTGACCAATTTGTTTGGCAATATCTAAAAAATATTCATCTTGGGACGGTCGTTTTGGCATATAAAAAATTATTTTCCAATTTCAATTCCCATGTTCTTGGCAGTTCCTTCAACAATCTTCATTGCTGCCTCAATATCTTCTGTATTAAAATCAGGCATTTTTTGCAGAGCTATTTTTTTAAGCTGTTCTTTTGTAATTTTAGCAACTTTGACTTTATTGGGCTCACCTGAACCTTTTTCAATACCAGCTGCTTTTTTAAGCAGATCAGAAACAGGAGGTTTTTTAAGCTTAAAATCATAGGTCTTATCTTCAAAAATCGTAAGCTCTACGGGAATAACAGAGCCCTGCTGATCAGCTGTCTTGTCATTGAACTTCTTGCAGAAATCAGCAATATTTAATCCGTGCTGGGCCAAAGCAGGCCCCACTGGAGGAGCTGGCGTAGCTTTACCTGCTGGAATCTGTAATTTAACTTTAGCGATTATTTTTTTAGCCATAATTATAATTTTTTAATTTGAAGTGAATCTAATTCCACTGGCGTGTCTCTGCCAAACATATTCACTAAAACCTTTATTTTCCCCTTCCCTTCATCAATCTCTGAAACTCTTCCATCAAAATCCTTGAACGGACCATCAATGACTTTAACCAAATCACCCGGCTTAACCTCAATTTTATACTGAGGTTCTTTTTCTTCCATCCTTTCCATTAAAGAATCTATCTCTTTTTTTGAAACTGGAATAGGAATAGTTCCAGCACCAATAAATCCAGTAACATTAGGCGTATTCCTGACAACATACCAGGAATCATCAGTAACAATCATTTCAACCAAAACATAACCAGGATAAATTTTTTCTTCAACTGTTTTTCTTTTCCCATCTTTAATTTTTATCTTCTTTTCCTTAGGAACAATAACATTAAAAATCTTATCTTCCATGCTCAAAGATTCAATTCTCTGTTTAAGATTCTTGGCAACTGACTCTTCGTATCCAGAATAAGTATGAAGCACATACCAATTTCTTTTTTGCGATATTTTTTGCTTTGACATATATTCAAAGAATAAATTTATTTAGGAAGCTTGTAAAGAAAAAGTCTATCCCGCCCAAAAATATTGCTGTCACCACTGATACACCAAGCACAATCAAAGTATATCTGATAGTTTCTTTGGTTGTTGGCCAGTTAACTTTTTTTATCTCAATTTTAACTTCCTTTAAAAAGCTGTCTATTTTATTAAATATGGCGCCTATGTTTGGCATAATAATGTTTATTCGTTTAAATCCGTAGTTATTAATGATTGTTAAACGTCAAGATTCTTTACCTTTTTAGCATAAGACTGGATAAACTTCTTTCTTGGCATAACTTCCTTGCCCATTAAAATATCAAAGATTTTATCTGCCTCTCTTGCGCTTTCAATGTTGACCTGAAGTAAAACCCTCTTCTCAGGATCCATGGTGGTTTCCCAAAGCTCTCCTGCATTCATTTCTCCCAAACCCTTATACCTTTGAATAGAAGGATTTGTGGTTTTGCCCAGTGATTTTATAATCTTTTTCTTCTGCTCTTCAGTATAAGCATAATCTATCTTTTTACCAACTTGGATTTTATACAAAGGAGGCTGGGCAAGATAAATATATCCTTGCTCAATTAAAGGTTTAAAGTAACGGTAGAACAAAGTCAAGAGCAAAGTCTTAATATGATTGCCGTCACTGTCAGCATCGCACATAATAATAATTCTATGATACCTTGCCTTTTCAATGTTAAAATCATCTGAGACCGCAGTGCCCAATGCAATAATTAAGGATTTAATCTCTTTTGAATTCAAAATTCTATCAAGACGGGCTCTTTCTACATTTAAAATCTTACCACGCAAAGGTAAAATAGCTTGAAAATGACGGTCACGAGCCTGACGACTTGAACCTCCAGCTGATTCACCCTCAACAATAAACATCTCTGACTCTTCCGGCTTTCTGGAAGTACAATCTGCCAGTTTTCCAGGCAGAGACAAGCCTTCAAGAATCTTCTTTCTTAAAATCGTATCCTTAGCAGCTTTAGCAGCTTTTCTTGCTTTTTGAGCTAAAGAAAACTTCTGAAGAATTGCCCTGGCATTATTTGGATTCCTCTCCAAAAAATCAGCCAAAGCATAACTTACAATCTGCTCTACTATGGGCTTAACCTCAGAATTACCTAGTTTTGATTTTGTCTGTCCTTCAAACTGAGGATCCTTAACTTTGACTGATATTATTGCTGTTAATCCCTCACGCGTATCTTCTCCAGTGAAATTACCATCATTCTCTTTCAAAAACCCGTTTTTCTTAGCATGATCATTAAAAGTTCTTGTTAAAGCAGCTCTGAATCCAGTTAAATGAGTGCCTCCCTCTTGAGTGTAAACATTATTGGCAAAGGTTTCTTCAAAACATTCAAACTCATCAGTATAACGAAAAGCTGTTTCAACTAGAACTCCATTTTTTTCACCTGAACAGTAAAAAATATCTTGATTAATAAACGAAGACCCTCTAGTTAGATATTTCACATACGAAATTATTCCTCCTTCAAAATAGAAAGCATAATTATGATGAGGTTTAGTCCTTTGGTCAAAAAAGCTAATTCTGACTCCTTTGGTTAAATAGCTTTGCTGGCGAAGATAATCAAGTATCTTCTTTTCACTAAGATTTATTTCTTTAAAAATCTGCTCGTCTGGTTCAAAAGTAACAGTTGTTCCGCTGGTTCTGCATTTACCTACTTTTCTTACAGCTGTTTTTTTCTTTCCTCGTGCATATTCTTGAGCATATCTATTGCTATCTCTGCAAATTTCAACTTTCATGTATTTAGACAAAGCACAGACAACAGAAATACCAACGCCATGAAGCCCCCCACTAGTAACATAAGCTTTTCCTCCAAACTTTCCTCCTGCGTGCAAGGTTGTCATGATTGTTTCTAGGGCTGATTTTTTTGTTTGAGCATGTCTGTCTACTGGAATTCCTCTGCCATTATCCTCAACTTTAATTCTATTGCCAGGCAAAAGCCATATTTTAATATCATCACAATAACCCATAATGGCTTCATCAATACTATTTCCAACAATTTCCTTGATTAAATGGTGCAATCCTTCAGGACCAGTTGTACCAATATACATGGCTGGTCTTTTTCTGACCGGCTCTAATCCCTGCAATACAAAAATATCCTTAGCAGTGTAAGCTGATTTTGCTTTCTTTATTTCCGCCATTTTCCTAGTTGCTTTTTTCACCCCTACAACCTTCTTTGTCTTTGTTGTCTTTTTAATTTTTTTTGTTTTCTTTTGAACCATAGTTGTTTTAATTTTAAAAAAGAAAACGACCTTCTTGTGGAGACAAGCTGATTATTTTCTCACCTCCCATTCTGGATCTTTATCCAAAGCTAATATTATTTTATTTTGAATTTCATCTATTTCTTTTGAAGATAAGGTTTTGTCTTGCGCCTGATAAATAATATGAAACGCCAGGCTTTTTCTCCCTTCAGGAATTTCTTCTCCTTCATAAACATCAAACAAATCAATATCTCTTATTAAGCTTCCGCCAATCACATTAATTTTATTTAAAACCTGCTCAACTAGCACATCTCTTGGAACCAAAACCGCTATATCTCTTATTGCAGCTGGATAAGGTGAAATTGGCATAAACTCCTGCTCTTCTGAAGCCAACTTTTGAAGTTTTTCAAAGTCAAAATCAAAAACTACTGTTCTTGATTTAAGCTTTAACTCTCCAATGATTTTAGGAGAAATCTCGCCCAAAAATCCAATCTCAGTTTGCCCAACCTTAATTTCAGCGCATCTTTTTGGATGCCAAATTAAAGATTGAGATTGTTCTGGCGTTGGTTTGTATTCATCATACCAAATATCGCTTATTCCCAGTTTGTTTAAAAGCAAATCAACAACTCCTTTTATTTCATAAAACGAATCACCGCTAATAACACCTGTTAACATTCTTTTTTCAAGAACTTTTGCTTTTCTAAAAACTTTTCCAATTTCAAACATTCTAATATTTTTAAAAATTTTCTGATTTTTCTCTAATGCTTTAAATATATTTGGTATCAAACTTGGTCTTAAGTATTGATATTCAGCGCTCAATGGATTTTCAAGCTCTACCATATCAGAAATATTATGACCAAACATTTCTCCTTGTTTCTTGCTAACAAAAGAATAATTATATAATTCAGTAAAGCCAGCTCCTCTCAATATATCCTTTATTCTATCTTTCCAAAAAATACTAAAATTCCTTTTAGAAGGGATTAAAGCTCCTGTGGGAAAAATCAAAGGAATATTTGCATAACCATAAATTCTACCAACTTCTTCAATTAAATCTTCTGGTATTGAAATATCTAATCTAAACGCTGGAACCTTAATCAATAATTGCGAAGCTGAACTTATTAAAATATCAAAACCCAGGTCTTTCAAAATACTTTTAATTCTTAATGTAGGAATTTTCACTCCCAACAATCTTTGCGCATAATCTAAATCTAGCTTAATTTTTTTAAGAACAGGTTTTTTTGGATAAAAATCAATCAATCCCTTGCAAGGCTCACTTTTGGCCAGCTCTTGAATTAAATAACTTGCTCTGTTTATTGCCAATTCAGTTAAATTAAAATCTATTCCGTGTTCAAATCTCCAGGAAGCATCTGTTTTTAAATCTATTGTTTTAGAACTCTTGCGAATGGTTTTTGAATTGAAGTTAGCTGACTCTAAAACAATATTCTTTGTCTTTTTATCTATTTCTGCTTTTTTCCCTCCTTTGATTCCTGCAATAGCTAAAGGTCTTTTACTGTCAGCAATCACTAAAATATCTTTATCCAAAGCATATCTTTCATCATCTAAAGTGGTAATCCTCTCCCCTTTCTGAGCTTTTCTAATAACTATCTTTCTTTCCGATATCTTGTCTAAGTCAAAAGCATGAAGCGGCTGGCCAGTTTCAAGCATTACATAATTAGCAATGTCAACAATATTATTAATGGGTTTTAGCCCCAACGCTCTTAATCTTTCTTTAATCCAGCCAGGCGAAGAACCAACTTGCACATCTGTCATTACTTTCGCTGTATATCTATTGCAATCTTTTTTACTCCTGACTTGAACTTTTAAAAAGTCCTTTGCTTCATTTTTAATTTCTTTTAATCGTGCTTCTGGAAGCTCTAATTTATATTCCAAAATAGCTGAAATCTCCCGCGCTATTCCATGATGAGAAAAACAATCTGAACCCCTATTAGGCAAAACATCAATATCCAAAACCCAATCATTTCCTTGTTTTTCAACTTTTTCAACTTCAAAGAAATGTATTGTTAAAAGCTCTGCCAGCTTTTCAGGTTTAGGTAGTTTCTTTTTGAAAAATGATTGAAGCCAATTATATGAAAATAACATGATTAAAATTGCTTTAAAAATCTTAAATCTCCTTTATAAAATAATCTGATATCATTTATCCTGTATTTCATCATTGCTAATCTTTCCAGACCCATTCCAAAGGCAAAACCCTGCCAATTTTTAGGATTAAAACCAGCATTCTTCAAAACACTAGGATGAACCATTCCTGCGCCCATCATTTCCTGCCAGCCAGTTCTGCCGCAAGTCGCACATCCTTTGCCCAAACAAACTGTGCAGCTCATATCAACCTCAAAACCAGGCACAACAAATGGAAAATAACTTGGTCTCATGCGAATTTTCACTGGTTTTTTAAAAAATTCTCTGTAAAATTCCTGAAGAACTGCTCTAAAATTAGCAGCTGATATATTTCTATCAATCATTAAGCCTTCCACGTGATAAAAATTAAATTCATGATTAGCGTCTGTAGCTTCATGACGGAAAATACGACCAGGCACAATAATTCTTAAAGGAGGATTGTTTTTCTCCATATAACGCACCTGAACTGGTGAAGTATGAGTTCTTAAGAGCATTCCATTCTTTAAATAAAATGTGTCCCATAAATCCCGGGCAGGATGGTCTTTAGGAATATTTAAAACATCAAAATTATACCAAGCAGTTTCAATCTCAGGTCCTTCAATAATTGAAAAACCCATTAATTGGAAGATTCTTTCAACCTCCCTTTTAACTTGAGTTAAAGGATGCAAATGACCTAAAACAGGTTTTTTGCCAGGCATTGTTACATCAATCCATTCTTTTTCATAAGCCTGTTTAAATGTTTTTTCTTTTAGCTTTTTTGTTTTTTGCTCAATATTTTCTTTCAAAACTTGCTTCAACTCATTTGCTTCTTTGCCTAATTTAATTCGTTTCGTTTTTGGCATTTTATTTAAAGAACGCAAAATCTGAGACAATTCACCTTGCTTGTCTAAATACTTCTTATAAACACTATCTAAATCTTTGAGATTTTTGCTGTTTTTAATCTCGTTTTCAGCCTTTTTTTGAAGGGTTTTGAGTGTAATTTTAGCCATATTTCCCATGTTCATTTTAGCTTAAAATTAAGCTAAAATCAAGCTAAACTGTGAATAAAAAAAACCTCACTTAAAAGTGAGGATTCATGATCATTATTGATCATTATTGATACTCCATAAACTCTGCCCAGTTATTCTTTGGTCGTAAGGGTTGAGAGCCAGTCTTGCAAAGCGGACATTCAGAAGGATCCCAGTTATGAACCTCCATTTCTATCAATGAAACTATCTTGTGATCAGAATAGGTTTTTGGCAAAGCATTGGGTCTATGAACAATAGCACCTATCACTATTTTACCACCGTGTTTAATAAGACTGATGGGCAGTTCAGAAACTGCATCATCCACCTTTTTTGTAGTAGACATGGTCGTAATAAGTTCTTCAAAATGAAGAACTTTGGAACCAACAGGTAACTCAAATCTTCCTGTCCAGATCTGATTATTGTCTTTCTTTTCTGTAAAGACAAAGAGTGCTCGTAGCTGTTTTGCAACTTCTTGGCCGAAGCTAGTAGCTGCAAAAGTCGAAGTTAAAACTACATCAACATCTTCTACGGTCATCCAACTTTTCGCCAACTTTTTCACAAAAACAGATGCAATAAATTCGCAGAAATCAGGAAACATAGCTATCGCATTCAAATTGAAATATGCATTACTATGCTTACCTGATGTCAAAATTGCATGAGGTCCGCCCAACTCTTCATTATAAACCCAAGACGCATTACACATCTTAAAGATTTCCCAGACTGTAAAATCGTGTGGTTCTAAAGACAGAAGTCTTCTTGCTTCTTTTAATAACATTCTTATTCCTCTTAAATTTTCAAAGAGCTTATAGAAACTCTTGCTTTAAACATTAAGCAATTAAATGAAAACTGTCAATAAAAAAAATCCACGAATGTGGATTATATATGAAATTGAGCTTAGAAAGTTCTTTCGCTTAGCGCTTCGTCTATTTCCGCTACAATCTTGTCTGCCGCTTCTCCTGGTTTTGAGTCCTGATGGATAGCACTTCCTACAACTATACAGCCAGCGCCACTGATGATTGCTTGGCGCGGCGTTGCTACTCTTGCCTGGTCTGGTCGCCTAGGTGCCCACTTTGGCTTAATACCTGGAGTTATAATCAAGGTTTGAGGCAATAAAATACCGCGAAGCATCTTTGCTTCTTCCACAGAAGCTACTACGCCACCTAAACCCGCTTTTTGAGCCATCAAAGCTAAGTGTTTCACCTTGTCTTGGATAGAACCTGAGATTCCTAAGTCTTGGGTAAAACTATCTTGGTTATGGCTAGTCAAAATAGTAATACCTACAACCTTTAAATCAGTTTCCTTTGCTGATATAGCAGCATATTCCATCATTTCTCTTCCACCAAGCGCATGAATGCTGGTCATTGTCAGGCCATCTTTGAGATCAGCCTTAATAAGATTCGCCACAGTGCCTGGAATATCGTGGTGCTTAAGATCTCTCCACACACCCATGTTTCTTTTTTGAATTATAGAAACAATATTAGGTTCAGCCACTGCTAGAGAATTTACCTTAACTAACCCCACCCTAGATTCAAGTTGATCTAAAAGCGGAACAGCTGACTCTAAGTTTGGTACATCTAAAGCCAGAATCAATCTTTCTTTTGCGTTCATTTAAACATCTCCTAAAATTTCAAGGAACTAGTTCCTGATTCTAAAATTAATCAATTAAATCATTTTTGTCAATAAGTCCTCTATAATTTCGCTTCTATCTAAAATGCATTAATTCATTTTAACTATTTTTATTGCTTTCCCATTTATTAAAGCTTCACTGATCTTTTTATAAGCAGAAGACAAGATTCTCTGAAAAGTACTCTGTGAAGTTTTCATTTTCTTAGCACACTCTGTCTGGCTTAGACTCTTAATATTTTTTAACCTTAAAGCTTCTGCCTCTTCAATGGTTAGCTCAATTATTTCTAAAAACCTCATTGGTACGCCCTGAGGTTTAAAATAAGTTACATTTGGATTAAATCTGATTCTTCTATAAAGCCTTGGTCTTGCCATAATTGAAATTATTAAAAATTAATGATATTTTAAAGACGAAGAAGGTCTTCCAGCCCCCTCTTTTCAGAAGAGGCTGGATTCACGGCCTTCTTTATTTCTTGGCCTTTAGTTCAGCCAGGCGTTCTTTTATAGCTTTTAAATCTTCTTCTAAAATTTCTGCTTCACTTTTTAACATTTCGGTTTCTTCTTTCTTGGTTGTTCTGAATTGATATGGACAATAATCAAATCTCCCGAATCTACCTCCTCCACGACCACTGCCTCTTCGCCCACCTCTTCCAGCACCGCAAGAACCTAATCCCCAACCAGTACCTAGACCTGCACCTAAAGGACCCATTCCATCAAATCTTGGCATATTTTTATTGTTTTTACTTTAACAATAACTTACTAATTTCGACCTTTCTATCTTATATTATGAGTATATACCCATAACAATCTCTCGTCAAGTGCTAATTATACACAACATAAAAATCGCCCATACGGCGATTTGTTGGTTTGGTGGAAACGGTTGGACATAGTTAAAACTGAGTACTGGTCTAGGTTTTCAGCCTCAGAATTGATAAAATCTTTCTCTTTCCAATCTATATTTTTAACTCTTCCTTCATTCTGACAAAGGTTGTGCGGGAATAGCACTAGTAGTAGCAATTGAAAGAACGAGAAAACATTCGTCTGCGCTTGTTATTCCAAGCTCCCTGCATTTACCCTCAAGCGATGCACATAGCTCTGGCGGTGCTCCCCACTGTTCTATACAGTAAGTTTTAATCTGTTCAAACGATTCAAAATCCTGAGCAGGAAATTTCTCACATATCTCTGGTGATCCTCCCTTTTCTATGCAGAAAGTTCTAAGCGATTTAGAACTCTGAAGATTTACCTTAAACTCTACACAAACCTCTGGAGGTCCTCCCGCTTCTCTACATTTAGCTTCAAACACTTCAAAATTCTGAACCGCTTTTTCTTGAGCTACTTTTTTTGATGATTCTAAAGCTTTTTCAAATCCCTTTTTTGCATTCTCAGAAACATTTGCCATGTTTTTTTCTAAAACTGAAATATGCTTAACAGTAGTATCTTCTATTTTTTGAAACAAACCCTGGTTATCCTTGCCTTTATTCTGTAATTCTTTAGCTTTTGAGAGAGCATGACCTAATTGTTTTTCATATTTTGCCAAAATTCTTTGAGCAATTTCTTCTTTTCCTTTTTCAATCATTTTCTGGTATTCAGCCAACCTTACATCAGCTAAATGAAGATATTGTTCAGCTTTTTTCTCTGCATCAAAAGTGAAAAAAAGCTGAATCTGCTCTTTCCATGTTTTTAGAAAATAAAAAAGATTATCAGGCAAAAGTCCTGGAGACGGAAGTTCAGTATCTTGAGCGAAAACCTGTGCTCCAAAAGAGAGTAATAAAAATGATAATATTGTAATTAAAACTATTTTTTTCATATTTTTATAAAGCTTGATTTATAGACCTTTATTTTATTATGGAATTAATCTCAATAATGATCTGATCTGTTTTTGAACTTAAAACTCTATCTTTTTATTTAAATATAAAGTTGAAAATAAACTAATTTATCAAGAAAAAATGATTATTCTTTCTTCTTCTTTTTCAAAAGCAAATAAGCAATTATTGCAATAATAACAATTATTCCTAGAATTAATGCCCAGTTCAAACCTTCCGTAGCTGCACCATCAACCGGTCCTTCTGTATCAATAATGGCGCCATTTTCCATCTGTTCAGCAGGCAGTTCTGTTAATGACACTTCTAAAGTGTACGAAGCTATCTTAAAAAGATCACACCCTGCTTGGATATAATACTTGCCCGAACCTCTGTCTCTATGCGTTTGGGAAACCGTAAGTGACAATGGTTCATCATAGAACCCGTCTTCTTCTCCAGCCAATAGTGTCCCGTTTTCATTATATAGAGCTAAAACGGCCCAAGATCCAATATCAATATTAGCAGCAACAAATGTAGCTTTTATATCAATTTCCTGCTCAAACTCCACATCCGCGAGATAAAAGTATTCCATTTCTTTGTTGTCTAAACTGCCTCCCTTATAATTTCCCGGTTCTATCTTAACCGCTGTTTCAAGACTATTCCCGCCTTTTGGTAGTGTCTGTTGAGCGCTAACAATTCCTGTTGCTCCAATCAAAAACATACCTAAAAGGAAAGCTATTCCTAAGTTTTTAGCGTTGAATTTTGCCATATATTCTATCTTTATTATTTATTCTTTCGACTTTTTTTAAAATTTAAATTTCTCGGCAAATTTACCAATCAGAAGAAGCGGTTTCTGTTTACCGCCAAGAGCATTCATAACCCCAATGACAAAAAGAATAAAGAGAAAAATATTATAAGGCTGAAGTAGCATCCAGCCGACAAGAGGAATATAAATTATTATTCGCGATACAAGGCCAGCCAGAAAAAGAACAAATCCCTGCTTAACATGGTATTTAACAAAAGGGTCTTTTTTTGCTTCAGTTAAAAGCGGTATAAGAAAGAAAATATAGGCAACAACAGCCATTCCAGTGTTTTTTCCTTTGTTAGTTGTTTCTTCCATAAGCTTAAAATAAATTAGAATTAATTAAAATCCGACCTTTATTAAATAACGTGGGGAACTCTGAATTTACTCCCACAATATTTCACGGTATTATTTACTTATAGAGTGAAAAACTACAATCCTGGTGTGTGGCTGGGATACGCGGAAGCTATTATATATACCCGCCTCACGTACGGTGGCTACATTTATCTCTACCGCTTCTGTGTCCCCCCTTATGTACGCGAGATTCTCTTCCTCTACTTTCTTGTATCCCCCTACGGCTTTGATCCATCCAGCGCCCTCCAGCTGAGTTTCATACCAGTTTGCAACCATATCAACGCTGTCTGTGGTTCCATACGTGATGGAAGTAATATTCACTTCGTCGGTTACGGACGTTGCGTAAATTAGCATAATCGATTCTGGATATCGCGTGAGTGGTTCCGTTCCGGTAGCCTGATCTATGATCGGCAGACCTCCAATCTTTTTTTCCTCGTGGCAAGCTCCATTATACCAATAGTAGCCAGTCGCAACACATTCCCCTTCGGTAGTTATTTCCCCTGGAAGAACCTTTCCTACTTCTTTATTATTGCATCCGGCACCTACCAAAACTAAAACAACTAAAAGTAAAATTGGAAAAATTAATGCTTTGTGCATATTTTTTGCTTTTTATTTCTTAATTTCTCAACCCTTATTTAACGCTCTAACTAAAGCTTATTCTGTCAGCTCTCGGAATGAGATATTTACCTCCGTGTACCCGGAGTAATCGGAACTATCTCTAACGAGAACAAAAATCTCTTGCCCATCTTTCGTTGCTGTCTGGCCTACATACATATAAGTTAATCCGAACTCCTCCATTATTTCGGCAGATGATTCTGACTTCCAACCATTTGCCGGCAACTGTGTTTCATAAAAGTCTGAAACTGTATCAATACTTGCCGAGGTCACATAAACGACAACAATAGCGTTTGGTATCCCATACATAGGTGCATGGTAAACCCTGACCGACCCAGGGTATCGAGGCACGTCTTGAATATCTCCTCCAGCAACATCTAGTTTTGGTATTGCTACTGAAGTAGTACCGTCACCTCCACAACCAGCGCCAACCAAGATTAAGGCCGTTAAAAGTAAAATTGGAATGAAAACTATTATTTTGCGCATATTTTTTATCTTTTAATTTTTCCCGACCTTTGATTTTTTAAAGAAATATTGACCTGCTGTTATTATAACAAAAATTACAGCCAAGAATAACCACTGGGCTACGGAAAAACCAAAATAGTGAGGATCAGACAAAGGAGTGCCAGTAGAACGAGTAAAATCTAGGAAAAAACGAGAAAGGGAATATAAAAATAAAAAAGAAAAGAATAATTGCCCGGGTTTTCTCAATCGAGGTTTTAAATATTTTAAAATTAAAAATAGAACTAAGGCGCTGATTATTAAGTATTCAGCCACTGGATGTCTAGTTATGCCATCTGGCCAAACTATTCCCCAAGACAAAGAGGTTTCATCTCCTTGATGATCGTTAATCAAAGCACAGCCAATTCTACCCACGGCGAAGGAAATGGGAATAATTAAAACTACAATATCTGCAATCGGAAAAAATAGATGAAGATTTTTGGTTAATTTTAAATACAAAAATCCAGCTACAAGAACCCCAAAAATTCCCCCAACAATACTCAATCCTCCCCGACCTAATAATATGCTTCCTGCGGCTCCCCAAAAAAATACCCAAATAAATAAATTGTGAATAATCTTAGTATCAATTCCTTTTTTGGGAGCCTGCTTCAACGCAAAAAGATAAGCTATCAAAACTCCAATAGCCACAAAAATCCCCCAAGTATAAATAATAACTGGACCAATTATAATTTTGTCAAAGTAAAAATAAGGAATCATTTTTAAAAAATTTAGCTACCAAGATTATAATTCCTCCAATTATCATCAGGTCAGCAATATTGAAAATAGAAATGGGTAAAAAGAAAACTCGAATCCAGTCGATTACATAGCCAAAAATTATTCTATCAAAAAAATTGCTTAAGCCACCTAAAATAATTAGAGAAAATCCAGTCATTAAAAGAAAATCTTTTTTCTGCCAACCCCTGAAAAACAAAAAAAAGAGCAGTAATAATACTGTCCCAATGAAAAAATAAAGTAAGTTTGAATTAAAGGAAATAAAATATAAATTTGGATTTTTAAAAAGCTTTAATTCAATCAAACTGCTTTGATATAAATCAGGAGAACTTAAAATAAGTCGTTTACTCAAGCGATCTAAAATTAGCAAACCTAAATTGAGGAATACTAAAAACTTTTTCATTACTCTTCCAGGGAAAAAGTAGCAACCTGCCAAGGTTCTCCCGCTTCTGTTAATATTACTTTGGTGACCGCTACTTTTGTACCAGAATTGTCCCAAACAGCATCATCATAAATAGCGGTGGGAATACCTCCCTCCTCGGGATCAAGTATGCATCGGGGATTAACACCATCAGAGTTTATAACCCAAATTTGAGGAGCTCGTTGATATTGATGTTTGGCAAATATAATTTTATTATTTTTATTCCAAGCGCGTTCCCGTATTAATTGCATGCCATCCCCTGGCGCATAAATCATATGTTTATTTGAACCATCACTGTTCATAACCCAAATCTCATTTATTGCTTCCTTGGGTTTTTCTCCAGGCACAGTAGTAGTAAATCCTTTGAGGTAAACAATTTTTGAGCCATCATAACTAAAGGATGGACCAGTGCAAAAATCATCTTCATCAGTAGTTAATCGAGTTTTACCGCTCCCATCAACATTCATTGCCCATATTGATGAAAAAGATTTATCTTCATTGTAAACGTTATAAGCAATCTTATTCCCATCAGGACTCCAGCTAGCATGCTCCACTTTCTGTGCAGTCAATTGAACTCTTTGCGCCCAATCTTCATCTAAGTCAATTAAGAACAGCCCAGAATTTTCTCTTTCTCCATAAGCTACTATCTTATTACTAACCGGACTCCATGAAGGATTAAAGAAATGGTCCCGTTCCCAGGGACTAATTGAAATAAGTCCGGTTCCATCACTATTAATTATATAAAGACCTCCTTTCATATGGTCTTTCTCTAAACCCAAAAAAACTATTTTACTTCCATCGGGATTCCAACTTGGATCGGCAGCAAGATCTTCTAGAAAAGTGACTTGGGTAATGGTCAAAGCAGGTTTTTCTTCTTCGGGTAAAACCACCTGTTCTTCTACTTGTTCTTCTAAAATCCCTTTTTCTTTCTCAAGCACCTGTTCTGCTTCTTTTTCTTCCTCACCAAACATCTCTTCTGCTGACTTTTCTTTCTTGCACCCAGCTCCAACCAAAATTAAACTTGCTAATAATAAAGTTGTAATAATGAGAATCTTTGTTTTCATTTTTTAATTCTATCAAAAAACCGCCTTTCTGGCGATTTTTCTTGATATACAATTACATCCAATTCTATACAATGCGGGGATGGTTGGACATAGTTAGAACTGAGTACTGGTCTAGGTTTTCAGCTGTAGAATCAGTAAAATCTTTTTAATCCCTCCATGTCATAAACGATATTAAAACCTGTCTTGCAGGAGTTTAACCTCTCCTTCTAACTCTTACTAACTCTTACCTCATTCTGGCAAAGTAGGTGCAACAGAACTCGTTACCGTAGTAGTTAAAAGAACAAAAAAACACTCGTCTGGTGTTGTTACTCCCGCTTCCCTACATCTACTTTCAACTGATGAACATATCTCTGGCGTTCCTCCCGCTTCTATACATAAAGCTTCAATCTGTTCAAACGATTTAAAACCTTGAAAAGGAATTTTCTCACACATCTCTAGTGGTAGCATTCCCCTCTCTATACAGTAAGCTCTAATCGATCCAAAGCTTTGAAGATCATTCACGAATGATGCACACGTCTCTGGTGGTGCTCCCTGTCCTATACAGTAAGCTCTCAACGATTCAAAGCTCTGAACATCATTCTCTTTTGCCCGCTCAATTTTCTCTATTTCTAATTCCTGTTGAACCCTCGTTTGAATTCTCTCTCTAACCTCTGCTGAAACCTCCACTGGCAGAGAAACTTCTTCTGGGACTTCGCCCAAAGCATTTTTTGATTTTAATACTTCAACTGCTTTTTCGTGTCCTTTTAGTGAAGTTTTCATTGCATTTTCAATGGCTGGTTTTGCCTGCTCTGGAACTTTCTCATAAACTTGAGCTAAAACCTCTAAATGAATAGAGGTTGCTTTTCCAACCTTAGCCATAACTTGTTCAGTGTTCTGACCTTTGACTTGAGCTCTTTCTGCTCGAGCTATACTATTATTTAGCTGATTCTCGTATCTTTCCAGGGTTTTTTCTACAAATTCTGGCTTCCCTTTTTCTACCATAGCTTGGGTTTCAGCTAATCTTTCAGCAGCTAAGGCAGCATACCTTTCAGCTTTTTTAAGATCACCGAAAGTAAAGAAAGTGCCAATACCTTCTGCAATTATCTCTAGAAAGTAAAATGGACTGTCAGGCAAAAGTCCTGGAGACGGAAGTTCAGTATCTTGAGCGAAAACCTGAATTCCAAAAGAGAATAATAAAAACGATAATATTGTGATTAAAACTATTTTTTTCATATTTTTATAAAGCTTAATTTATAGACCTTTATTTTATTATACAAAAAAACCGCCTTTCTGGCGATTTTTCTTCATATACAATTACATCCAATTCTATACAATGTGGGGATGGTTGGACATAGTTAGAACTCAATACTGGTCTAAACTTACAGCCATAGAATCAATAAAATCTTTCTTTTTTTAGTTGTTTGACAAAATACTTAGAACTGGACTCTGGAAGAATCTGCCTAGTTTGGAATCGATTTTAGGTTTAGGGAAATGAGAAAATGCTCCAAAAATGAGGTATTTTACTATCTCAATAAATAAAGATAAATCTTGTATAAGAACCTGTCTTCGGCAGAACCTTGATTCGCTAAGGTATAAATATTTAGTCTTGAATTCAGTTTTATTCCTCTCTTTCTAGTTCTGTCTTATATATTTTTATAGTTCCTTCTCCCCCAGGTATCTCTATAATTCCTTCTTCTAACTCTTCTATGGGTATCTCTATAGTTCCCTCGGGTGTCTGGAGCTTTAGCGTTCTACTCTCTTCCTCTCTTTGCCTTCTTTCCTCCATTTCTTCTTCTGATAAAGAAGGTGCAGGGACAGTCTTTAGCTCAATGCTGGTAAAAGCCTGTATTGAAGAAATTGAAAGAAAAAGAAAACATTCATGTGCTGTTGTTATTCCAAATTCTCTACATTTAGGCTCAAGCGATGCACATATCTCTGGCGTTGCTCCTGTTTCTGCTACACAGAAAGATCTAATCTGTTCAAACGATTCAAACTTCTGAACTGGAAGTTGATCACACATCTCTGGTGTTCCTCCCGCTTCTGCACAGAGAGTTTTGATCGATTTAGAGCTCTGAAGATTTTCCTTAAGCGATGCACAAACCTCTGATGGTGCTCCCGATTCTATACATTTAGCTTCAAACACTTCAAACGATTCAGAACTCTGAAGCCCAGCTTTCTCTTCCTCTAATTCCTCTTGAGCTTGCCTTTGGATTCTCTCTCTTACTTCTTCTGGAACCTTCACTGGCATAGAAACTGTTTCTTGAACTTCACCCAAAGCATCTTTCGCTTTTAATACTTCAACTACTTTTTCGTGCCCTTTTACTGAAGCTTTCATTGCGTTTTCAATGACTGATTTTGTCTGGTCAGGAACTTTATTATAAACTTCAGCCAAAACCTCTAAATGTTTAGAAGTTGCTTGGCCGACTCTAACTATGACTTCCATAACTTTTTCAGTGTTCTGACCTTTAACCTGAGCTCTTTCTGCCCAAGCTATGCTGTTATTTAACTGATTCTCGTATCTTATAAGGGTTTTTTCTGCAAATTTTGATTTTCCTTTTTCTACTACAGCTTGGGTTTCAGCTAGTCTTTCAGCGGCTAAGGCAGCATACCTTTCAGCTTTTTTAAGGTCTCCAAAAGTAAAGAAAGTGCCAATAGCTTCTGCAATTGTCTCCAGAAAGTAGAAGGGACTGTCAGGTAAAAGTCCTGGAGACGGGAGTTCAGTATCTTGAGCAAAAACCTGTATTCCAAAAGAGAATAATAAAAATGATAATATTGTAATTAAAACTATTTTTTTCATATCTCTTATCAATTAAGCTTATAGACCTTTATTTTATTATACTAAAAAACCGCCTTTCTGGCGATTTCTTGATATACAATTACATCTAATTATATACAATGCAGGGATGGTTGGACATAGTTAGAACTGAGTACTGGTCTGGGTTTTCAGCCGTAGAATCGATAAAATCTTTCTCCCCTTAGTGGCTTGGACAACATAGTTAGAACTGATTTTGGGAGAATTGTCCCCCGCTCTAAACAAAAACTGCCCGATAATGAACAGTTTTTGTTTTTTTCAAAATCACAATAAGATTATGGGCTTGAAAAAAAAGAAGAAGAAAAAAGAGCTCTAATCGTCGAACCCAATCCAGCCATGACCAGATTCCTCTCTTAGGTCCACGTATCCAGAAAGGGACTTTTTCCTCGAAGGAACATATCCCTTTATTGCGAACACAGCAGAATCAAAAGGGTTCTGGTTTACTTCTTTGAGTTCAACCAGAATTTCTGTTTCTCTTTCTTCTTCTATTACAACCAACTGAATGGTTGTACCTACTTTTGGCTCTTCCTGGAGAGCCTGAACGATTTCTTGTTGCAATGAACTTTCCATTTTTCCATCACGCTTTAATTATATACTATATAGTTAATTTTGTCAAGACCCTACAACAAAACCCGGGATATAACATCTCGGGCTTAAAATGCGGGGATGGTTAGACATAGTTAGAACTGAGTACTGGTCTAGGTTTTCAGCTGTAAAATCAGTAAAATCTTTTTCTTTTTATTATAATTATGATAAACACAAGGACAATCAGAACAATTGCTATTAAAAGAATATAAACAGGTAATTTAGTTTCTTCCAATTGTGTTTCTAAAAATTCTTTAAAGGTTTTTGTTGGTTTTTCAGATTTCAGTATTTCAGAACCGTAATCATAATTATCACAACTCACAGCACAACTTCCGCCACAGTCAATTCCTTCCTCATCATTGTTTTCTTCATAATCAAAACAATGCAAAGGATAAACATCAGTAGATCTGGGAAGGTTTAATTTCGAAAGATCTGCAAGAAATACGCCCAGACCGTTGGTGCCAAGATAAAGATATTCTCCAAGTCTATCCATTTCCATATTATTGGCAACATTATTTACTGCTCCAGAAGGAATCCCCTCAAGACCATACGAGAAATCCTGCCAAGTTTTTCCTGCGTCTAAGGTTACATAAACTCCGCTACTAGCACTCACAAATAAAATGTCATAATTGTATGGATACATTATAAGTTGATAATATTCATTTCTCCCATCGAGGCCGTTGGTGAGTTCAATCCAGTTCTCACCCCCGTCGTAGGATTTAAATACCCCGCCACAAAATGTGTTTCTTTCACAAAACCCTTTATTTTGCCCATTTTTGGATGCAGCGTATATTATATTAGGATCTCTGGGGTCAAATACCATTGAAAACACCCATTGTTCAGAAGGCATACCTTCATCAATCTTCTCCCATGTTTTCCCCCTATCTCTCGAAATAGAAACACCATTATAGGTTCCTGCATATATAATACTTTTATTATATGGATGAAATACAAGTGAAAATGTTCCATCGATTGTGAATTTCAAATTGGTTTCATACCATGTTTCTCCCTCGTCATAAGTTTTATAGAACCCTCCGGGAAAACTGCCAAGATACATTATATTAGAATTAAATGGATGGATGAGTAGAGCATTGTAGAGATAAAGTGGTCTTTCCCACCAGTGCCAATATGCTCCGAAGTTAGATATGAACATTGGACGTCCCCAACTATTTTGGTCTTTATTAAAACGATAGACACCATATCCTCTACTACCTGCAAAAAGATCCCCATTCTTATTAATAGATAAACTTATTATATCTTTAACAATCAGACCATTATTTAATTCATCCCAGCTTTTGCCATCATTTTTTGTGACAAAAATTCCTTCCTCAGTTGCAACATAAATTGTTTCTGAATCTGTAGGATCAACAACAACAAAAGTTATTTTCTTTCCCAACATTTCATCTTTATTTCCATTAGCAAACATGTCAAAGTCCATATGATCGTAGGATACAAACATCCCTTTGCCGTAAACACCCAGCCAAACCTTTGCCGGATTATTCGGATCTATTGCGAAGCTGTAATAACCCTGCCTGGTTGGGTCTTCTACTCTAATGCTTGGTGTCAGGAAATTTTTGTCGTTCCAGTTTTTCCCGCCATCATCACTTCTTAACATCCCTCCAGGATAAGCGCTTACATATATCCTGTTGGAATCTGTCGGATCAACAGCTAGTTGAATTTTAGAAACATATGCCTTGGGTTTATTGCTTCTTAATTTGTCCCAGGTTATTGATCCATCACTGTTTATTTTTCCAGAATAAACTCCTGACCCTTGTGTTGATGCATAAATATAATCACCCCTTACTTTAACAGAGGTCATGCTTTTTGAACCTAGTTCATCATTTTCCTGCCTCCAAGTTTCTCCGCCATCATTGCTTACCCAGATACCGCCCATCATATCTGCAACAAAAAGATTATTGGAATTTTCAGAATCAATATCAATACCTCTTGCTTCACTGATTGTTTCTAGCTTTAATTCCCAGTTATCGCCTCCGTCTATGCTTTTATACACACCACATTTGCCTTCCAAGTCCAAATTTTTTACCCCACCTAATACCTGAATTATCTTGGGTGGTAACATATAATCAGGCAATTCGCCACAAAGCGCTGTTGCATATAAAGTTTGACTGTTTGTGGAATCAATAAAAATATCATAAACACCGATTCTGGGTAAACCGTTATTTTTATCATCTAACTTTTCCCAAGTATTTCCAGAATCTGTGCTCTTGTAGACACCGTGTATATGCGTTGTTGCATAGATTGTATTTTTATCATTTGGATCAATCTCAATCTCTAGAACAGATCTCGGTAATGATTTCCCCAAAGGAGTGGCTTCTTTATTTGTGATTTTAACAAGACCGCCCATATGAGCCATCGGGGGCAGGAAGGCAGCTGCATAAATTGTGTCAGAATCATCAGGATCAATAGCAACAGCAGACGTCATCATAAAATCTTCGCCAAAATCATAATATTCTACCCAGGTATTACCACCATCTGTTGATTTGTGAATCTTAGGAGATACTCTGTCACAAGCGTATATCACATTCGGGTCTTTTTTAGATATTGCTATGCATGTTGGAGAAAAGGTGTGCTCTTGATCCAATAAGGTCCAATCTTTTCCGCCATTTGTCGTTTTATAACTGCCTGCACCCCAAGTACCAGCATAAACAGTATTTTTATCATTGGGATCAATCTGTAGCTGAGAATGGCCCCATATGGTTGTAAAGCTAAGATCGTCATTAAGAATGCTCCAATATTCACCTTTATCATCGCTAAAATAAATTTTACCCTCATTTCCTGTTGATGCTGCATAAACTCTACCTGAATTTTGAGGATCAATAACTACAGAGGTTACGGCTGTTGAACCCGGAACAGTGAGCACGACATCCCATCCATCCCCAGAATTCGTGGACTTGTATACTCTCGACTCATCCTCAAATTCTTTCTTGTTATATCCGCTGTAAATAATATTTGGATCATTGGGGTCAACCGCAATAGAGTATGAATAATCTGGTGAGCCTAGTAAATACTGCCAGCTCCTTCCATCTTCACCGAGATAGCCTCTGTATATTCCCTGACCATTGTTTATAACATATATAGTATTAGGATTTGTGGGGTCAACGGTCATTGTATAAACAGAAGAAAACGTAAAACCTTCCTCATTTATTAGAGTCCAGGTTCTTCCGGCATCTGACGATCTGAAAATGCTCCCAACATCAGCAATATTATATACAATGTCTGAATTCGATGGATTTACAACAAGCTCATCAACCCATGGATGAGTTATTCCTCCTTTGTTCAAGATTTCCCAGGAGTCGCCTCTATTATATGTTTTCCATGTTCCTGAACCGTCCCCTCCTGCTACATAAACTACCTTTTCATCTTTCGGGTCAGTAACAACATTGGTGACAACCGCATTCACTAATCCATTGTTTGATAGTCTCCATGTTTCCCCTCCATCAATGCTCTTTGCAACGCCTTGGCCAATATAAGTCGCGTATAGAATATTTTCATTCTTTGGGTCAATTGCAATCGAATTTTGCTCTGCCCTTCCAAAACCTTCGATTTGGTTCCAGTTTTCAAGACCGCAGTAAGTTTTCCCTCCATCTGTTGTTTTATGAGTCGGACTGGTTAAATAAAAAGTTCCTTCTTTTGTTTTTGAAAATACTATGTCTGCTGAAGCAGGTGCAGGCATGTCGGGACAAGGAAATCTCGTTTCATAAACCATATTATTCCAGCTTCTGCCCCCATCTTTAGATTCGAAGTGAGTTTCACTAAATTCTTTACCCCGATTAAAAGCATCAGAAAGACCTATAATGATATGGTTTGAATCAAAAGGATTAATTGCAATTTTGGACACAAAGGTGTCTTCTTCTGCTCCAACGTCAACAATGTTCCACGAAGAGCCGCCATCCGTTGAATGGTATAAAGAGCCAGCTCTTGCCATCTCATGGCCAACCCCCAGCCAAATGCTATTTCCTTTATCAAGGACTATAGAGTTTACTTCTCGAATACGTAAACCGTGTGTAATATCCTGCCATTCAACTCCACCATTATTTGATTTATAGATATTGCCTCTCCCATCATGCATCGTCCCAACATAGATAGTGTTGCTTTCCTCGGGGTCAACTGCAATTACGCTAACCTGTCTTAAATATTCTTTTTCAATTTCTTGCCAAGAATTTCCATGATTTTCTGATTTGAAAATTCCATCTGAAGCGCCTACATAAATTACATCCGGATTTCTTGGATCAAATTCTATCGCTCTTACCCACTGCTCTGCTGACAAATGAGTAAGAATTTCACGCTGCCAGCTTTCACCACCATCTTTTGAAATAAATAAAGACCTGCTTGATCCTGCAAATATAACACTAGAATCTTTTGAACTAACTTTAACAATGTTGAATGATCCTCCCGAAGGACCTGCTGTTTGCTCCCAAATTATTTTATCAGTAAAGGAATCTGCATTAACTACTTGAACTAATAATAAAATAAAAGCAATGTATAATAAATTTTTTGAAAATAACTTTTTTGTTATATTCATATTGTTTTATCCTATCAAAAAACCGCCTTTTAGGCGATTTTCTTAGCATGCAATTACATCCAATTACATACAATTATATCCAATTTTTACAATGCGGGGACGACGGGACTCGAACCCGCAACCACTGGATCGACAATCCAGAGCTCTAACCAATTAAGCCACGTCCCCTTATTGATATAAACTAAAAATCGCATTGCGATTTTGTGCCGGTGACAGGAATTGCACCCGTAACCTTGGGCTTATGATGCCCCTGCTCTAACTATTGAGCTACACCGGCCACTACCACTCGTGTTGCGGTGCCTGGAATTGCACCAGGGCCTCCAGCTTATGGGACTGGCGAGGTACTACTCCTCTACACCGCGTCAATGAGAATATTCTATCTTTTTTTATTCTTAAAGTCAATTTAAAGCACCTGAAGATTTTTTAAAGCTTTCTCATAAACATCTAAAACCTGATGCGCAGATGCCAAATCCAGATGATAGCTTGGATCACGTACAATGTTCAAACGAATTGCATGAGCTTTTTGAACCTGTTCTAAGTTTTCAAGAATATCAGGGGTTAAAACTTCAAGTCTTTGCTTTAAATTCTCAGCCTTAAAACCCATTCTTTTTAAGGTTCTATCAAGCAAAGCATCAGCTTCAATAATTGCCAATCTTGCTTCTGCTCCGCTAGTCCGAGATTTTTCTTTGATTTTTGCCCATTTCTTATTAATAACTGCCAATCCATGAAATTTATAAGTAAGAAACTCCATCCAGTCCCAAATCATTAATTGATGAAGCCAGTCGGTTTTAATCAAGGCAAAAATAATAAAGCCTGTTAAAAGCAAACTAAAAAGAACAAAAACAAACTTTAATATTAAAAATGAATCAGAAAAGCTTGGATTTAAAAGAAGCTGGATAATGTTTTCTAAGTTCATAAATTATTTCTCTAAAAATTCTGCTACTTTAATAATCTTATCATCTTCAAAGGATTTTCCAATAACCTGAAGGCCTACTGGCAAGCCATTGACTTCACCGCAAGGAACTGAAATCGCAGGAATACCTGCTAACTTCCCTGACACTGTGAAAATATCAGACAAATACATTTCTAATAAATTTGTTGCTTTCTCACCTATTTTAAAAGCAGGTGTGGGAGTGACTGGCGTGAAAATAACATCTACTTCTTTAAAGGCTTTTTCAAAATCTTTTTTGATCAATTCTTTTACTTTTTGAGCTCTTAAATAATATGCCTCATAATAACCAGAAGACAATGCAAAGGTGCCTATCATAATTCTTCTCTTCACCTCATCACCAAAACCTTGTTGTCTGCTTTTTAAATATACTTCTAACAAGTTATCAGAATCTTTTGTGTCAGCTGAATGCCCGTACTTAATACCATCATAACGAGCAAGATTAGCACTAACTTCAGAGGGGTTTATTATATAATAACAAGCTAAAGCATATTTTGTTAGATTCAAGCTGATTTCCTTGGTCTTGGCTCCTAATTTCTCATACTTTTTGATTGCCTCCTTTATTAATTTTAGCACTCCGGCATCAATTCCCTTAATAAAATATTCTTTTGGAATTCCAATAACCAAGTCTTTAACTGTTTTAATGTCTGAATCAATAAGCTGCTTAGCACTTGCACTTGTTGAGTCCAAATCATCTTCTCCCTTAATAATATCAAAAATAATCTTACAATCCTCAACTGTCTTTGTAATTGGTCCTATCTGATCTAAAGAAGAAGCTAGAGCAATTAATCCGTAACGAGACACTGCCCCATAAGTCGGGCTTAAGCCAACCACTCCGCAGAATGAAGCTGGCTGCCTGATTGAACCTCCAGTATCAGAACCTAAGGCAAAATGACAGAAATTACTGGCTACAGCTGCAGCCGAACCTCCAGAGGAACCACCTGGCACTCTTGTTAAATCTCTTGGATTCTTAGTTGGACCAAAAGCAGAATTCTCTGTAGAAGAACCCATTGCAAACTCATCTAAATTAGTTTTCCCCAAAACTATTGCCCCTTGTTTTTTTAATCTTTCAATGCAAGTAGCATTATAAGGAGCAATATAGTTTTTTAAAATTCTAGAACCAGCAGTGGCTTGAACTCCCTCAACTAAAATATTGTCTTTTACTCCAAAAAGAACTCCGGCAAGCAAGGGAATTTCTTTCTTCAAAGCAATCATTTTGTCTGTTTCTTTTGCCTGCTCCAAAGCCTTGTCCTCACAAATATCCAAAAAAGCATTTATCTGCTTGTCTTCTTTTTTAATCTTCTTTAAATAAAGTTTTGTTAATTCTAAAACAGAGAATTTTTTATCAAGCAAACCTTGATGAACTTGTTTAATTGTAAGACTAGTCAAGTCCATAATGAATTTATATTTCAGTTCTTAAAGAATCTTCTTTGTTTTTAAATAGTTATCTTTTTTATCAGGAACCAGCTCCATTAATTTTGAAGCTTGTTCAGGAGACTTTTTAATTTCTTTATCTTCTCTTGTTACGCTTTGCGCTTTTCCTAAATTTTTCTTTAAATCAATTTTTGAAATATCAACTTCTTTAAGCTGCTCAATGTAATCCAAAATTAAAGAAAGTTCTTTCTGGAACTTTAAAACTTCTTCACTATTCAGTTTAATCCTTGCTAATTGAGCAATGCGTTTAACCTCTTCTTTTGAAATCATAAAAATGAATATTATTTGGGCGGTTCAAGTTCGCCTGTTTCTACTAACACTTTCTCCAGATCATTTAGATTTTCCAAAACCATACCAGCTCCTCGAACAACTGCAGTCATTGGATCTTCAAGGATTTTTGTTGGAAGCTTTGTTTCTTTTTGGATTAAAGCATCTAATCCCTGCAAAAGCGAACCTCCACCCGCAAGATAAATCCCGTCAACCATTATATCAGCAAGCAGCTCAGGAGGAGTTTCTTCAATAGCTGTTTTTATTTCAGCTATAATTACTCCTACAGATTTCTCTATTGCTCTTTTAATGTCTTTATTGGAAACTATCACTTCTTCAGGAAGACCAGTCACAATATTCCTTCCTCTCATTGGCATTTCTTTCTTTTCTTTAACAGGATAGGCTGAGCCTATGGCAATTTTAATTGTTTCTGCTGTGCGTTCACCTATCAATAACCTATATTCTTCCTGAGCAAAGCGGATTATGTCTTCATTAAGCCTGTCTCCTGCCACTCTGAGACTTTTTGACAGGACAATTCCACCCAATGAAATTACTGCCACCTCAGTTGTTCCACCGCCAATATCAACAAGAAAGTTGCCGCCTGCTTCCTGAACAGGCAGCCGCGCACCAATTGCTGAAGCCATTGCCTCTTCTATAAGAAAAACTTCTCTTGCTCCAGCCAATTTAGTAGCGTCCATAACTGCTTTTTTTTCTACCTCTGTCACTCCAGAAGGAATGCCAACAATCACTCTTGGTCTGATTAATTTTTTTTCACGGGACTTTTCAATAAAATAATTCAACATTTGTTCAGTAACTTCAAAATCAGAAACCACTCCTGCTCTCAAGGGTCTTGTTGCAACAATGTGGGAAGGAGTTCTGCCCACCATTTTTTTAGCATCAAGTCCTATTGCCAAAATCTGGCCTGTTTTCTTATTTATTGCCACAACAGAAGGTTCTTGTATTACAATTCCCCTGCCGTGGACATAAACTACAGAGTTAGCAGTGCCAAGGTCAATAGCAATATCTTCTGAAAATTTTTGCAAAAATTTCTTAAACATTAAATTTAAACTTGTAAATATTTTATCAATTTATTAATTTTCACTAAACTTATTTTTTTCTCTTTTCTTTTCTTTATTTCAACGCAATTCTTTTTCAATGTTTTTACGGAAACTACAACTCTGATTGGAATTCCAATTAAATCACAATCCACAAATTTTTCTCCAGCTGACTTATTCTCTCTATCATCATAGAGCACCTCAATTCCTGCCTCTTGTAAGTCTTTATACAATTTCTTTGATACTTTTTCCACCTCTGCAATATTTTCAACAGCAATCAAATGAATATCAAAAGGGGCAACTTGTTTTGGCCAAATAATTCCATTTTCATCATGATGAACCTCAACAATGCCTGCTATTAATCTGCCAAGACCAATTCCATAGCAACCCATTGAAACTGGCTTGTCTTTACCGTCTTTGTTCTGATAGGACAGATTCATGACTTTGCTGTATTTTGTCCCTAAATAGAAAATGTGGCCAAGCTCAATTGATTCTTTTGTCTCTAATAATCCTCCACAATGAGGACACTTTTTTGCGTCTTTGAGCAATTCAGTATTAGCTGCGTAGCTGCATTTCTTACAAACTAAAATCTTGTCTTCGCCAATTTTAGATAAAAGCATAAATTCATGAGAAAGCTTGCCTCCAATAGTTCCAGAGCTTGCTTCAACACAAACCACTTTTAACCCGCATCTTTTAAAAATCTTAAAATATGCTTTTTTAACTTTCTCATAAAAAATACTTGAGCTTTTTTTATCAGATTGAAAATCATATAAGTCTTTCATTATGAACTCTCTTGTTCTTAAAAGACCTCCTGTTGCTCTCATTTCATTTCTGAATTTATTCTGAATCTGAAAAAGAGCAAAAGGCAAATCCTGATAAGATTTAACCCTTTTTCTAGCCATATCCACCATTTCTTCTTCGTGAGTAGGACCTAAAGCCAATTCCTTTTTGTGGCGATCTTTAAACTTAAACAAAGGCGGGTCAATGGTATCCCATCGATTAGTTTCCTGCCAAAGCTTTTTATCCTGCAGGCTTGGTAAAAGTATTTCTTGAGCTCCTAAATAATTCATTTCTTCTCTAATAATGTTCTCAATTTTTTTAAGCACCTTAAAACCCAAAGGCAAAAATCGATAAACACCACTAATTGACTGCTCAATAAAATCAGCCTTGATTAAATATTGATGACTAATAGCTGTAATATCTTTTGATATTTTTTTCTTGGTTTTAGCTAAAAGTTTTGATTGTTTCATAGTTTTTAAAATATGCGAGAAATATCATTGATTGTTACAAAAACCATTAATATGAGCAGCAGCATAAAGAAAACTGCTGTAATATTCTGTTCTATTTTCTGAGGAACAGGTTTTTTTCTCACTGCTTCAATTGTTAAAAATAAAAGCTTGCCACCATCAACAGCTGGAATTGGCATAAGATTAAAAACAGCTAAATAAACAGAAATCATGGCTAAAAAATTCAGAAAATAAATCATTCCGAGCTCTTGAGCTTGAGCTAACATTTGAAAAACCCCAACTGGCCCTGTCATTTGAACTCCTGAAGGTTCACCAATAAAAATATTTTTAATAGCTCCTGCATAGCCATTAATAATGCTTATTGTTAATTTTCCTGTAGTCATAATCCCCTGCCATGGCGCCAAATAAAAAGGATATTTTTTAATTGCGGTTCTGGTCAAAGCAACTCCCATAGGCCCTTCTCCTTGAGGGGGCGATATTCTGGGAATCAAACTCACGCTAAACACCTCTTTCCCTCTTTCAATTATTAAATTTACTTCTTCATCCAAATGACTGTTTGTAAAATCCTGAACTTGTTTTGTTTTATCTGGACTAAACTGCTCACCCATAAAAGACAATTCTTTTATTGTATCGCCAATCTTTAATCCTACAGCTTGAGCTGGTGAATCTTTGGCCACAGCAACAATAGTGACTTTTGGATTAATTAAATTAGCATCTGTCTCATCTCCAATTGCTACTGGCGCCCCAAGGCTAAAAACAATACTAAAAATTATTGCAGCAATGACCCAAAAAGAAAAAACTCCTCCTAAAACAATTAGAATTCTTTTTTTGATTGGCTGCTTAGAAAAACTTTGAGCATCATCACTTTCTTCCATTTCACCTGGCAATCTTACAAAAGCCCCAAATGGCAGAAGATTTAAAGAATAAACAGTTTCCCCTATCTTTTTTCCGAACAGCCTTGGCGGATAACCAATACCAAACTCCTCTACTTTAACGCCAAACTTTTTTGCAAATAAAAAATGACCAAGCTCATGAAGAGTAATCAAACCAATAAGACTAAAAAAAGCTATGAAAATTGTCAGCATGATTGATAGTTAGCGATTGAATAATTTTAATAATTTAAGCCTCTATCTCTTTCTTCTTATTCTCTATCATTTCCTCAACCTTTTCACTATATTCATCTATTAATTCCTGAAGCTTGTCTTTGCCTTTAAATTTATCATCCTCGCTCATCTTTCCCTCCATTTCTGCATCTTGAATTTCCCTCCAAGCCTCATCTCTCCATCTCCTGATTGTTTTTTTAACAACTTCCTGTTTTTCTGAAGTAAAGCGAACTAATTCTTTCCTGAATTCTTCACTTAAAGAAGGCAAGCGGATTCTGATGACGTCTTTATCTACCACAGGATTGCCCCCAATACTGGTGTTCTTCTCTAATGCCTTAACAATTTCTTCGATATAGGATTTATCCCAAGGCTGGATTACAATTTCTCTTGCCTGAGGCACACTAATAGTTGCAAGCTGCTTTAAAGGAAAACGCTTACCAAAACAATCAGCCTCAATGTTTTCCACCAAAGAAGGGCTTGCTCTTTCTGTCCTTATCTTTTGCAGTTCTTTTTCTAAAAAAGCAATCGCCTTGTCCAGCTCAGGCTTTATTTCACTAACAACGTCTTTATATGAAACTTTTTCATCAACCATATAATTGATACTAATTAACTTATTAAAATTCCATCATTAGCACCTCTAAGGCTAATCTTGTATTAATATTTGTTGTGGAGAGCAAAAGAGTAGTTTGCTGAATACGATTAAGAATTTCCTTTGCTTTTTTTCTTAAGAATTTATCAGAATCAGATATTAAGTTCTTTCTAAAATAAGAAAGCCAAACTGATAATGTTTCATGTAAATCATCACTTTCTGATAACTCCTTTGCATATTTAAAACGCATTGCTATGGGTGAGTTTATGATTTCAACTAATTCCTTGATCTTTTTCTGTCTTTGTTCCAGTTTTTTTAAATCTTGAGAAAAATCAACTGCTAAGCCCGGCCTTCCCAAACAAATCTGAGTAATTTCTTCAATCTGCTCTTCTTTAATGTCTTTTGTTTTCAAATAATCTTTTATTTCTTTTTTTTGAACTGGATAAAATTTAATGGTCTGGCACCTTGAGATAATAGTTGGTAAAAGAAATCTTGGATGTTCTGTAATTAAAATCACAACTGCTTTACTTTTTGGTTCTTCTAAACTCTTTAAAAAACAATTCTGAGCCTGTCTTGTCATTAAGTGAGCTTGGTCAATCACAACTGCTAAAAAAGGCGCTTGGACCGGTTTCAAAGATAGTTTCCAGTTAATGTCTCGGATTTGTCTAATTTTAATTTGTTTTTGTTCAGGAGCAATAAAGGTAAAATCTGGATGCTGAAAAATATTTTCTTTAAAAATCGAGGAGATAAATTCAAAAGCTATTTTCTTTTTTCCCAATTTCTCACTGCCAGTGAATAGAAGTGCATGAGGAATGGACTCTGCTTTAGTTAGTTTTTTTAAAAACTCTTGTTGTTTTTTATGGCCTATTATCATAATTAACATCAAGCACAAGAACTACTTTTTACTCATTATGCTCTTTTTATACATATCCAGATTTGACAACATTGAACCAGTACCTTTAGCCACACAAAGCAAAGCCTCTTCAGCAGCAACAGCAGGCACTCCAACTGATTTTTCAATGAGCT
>Ga0209976_10000314_pt1 | contig 34710 bp, 80 predicted proteins | sample SumtaG_FD_182806 | JGI IMG/M metagenome (GOLD analysis project Ga0209976, IMG submission 182806) | Deep subsurface microbial communities from Indian Ocean to uncover new lineages of life (NeLLi) - Sumatra_00157 metaG (SPAdes) (version 2) | ecosystem: Environmental > Aquatic > Marine > Oceanic >...
AAAGACTACACTTCCTTTTGTAAAACCTAAATCTAAATCTCCTTCTATAACTAAATTTTCTGTAACAGTTAAATTCTGTTTTGTAACATTTAAAGAAGTAATATTAAAAACAAAAAGTGTTTGAGCAAAAAGATCCCCACCAATAATAGATAAACCATCATTTAGCCAACCACCATTAAAATCAAATTGCCCGAATACTGAATTGTTTAATGGCATAAAGAAATTTGGATCGAATCCTCCTAGTCTATCTGCATTTATAGATTCTAAATAATTATATCCGAATTGGTTATTTTCTGCCGAAATAAAAGCCAGACTAAATAAAAGTAAAACTCCAACTAGAATAAAACCTTTCGTTTTTTTCATGTTATTTATAAGATTTTGCATTTTATAGATTTTTGCTTTTGTTTACATTTTCTAAAGTATGTGATATTTTCTTAAAAAGTTCCGTTTGCTTGCTTAGATTTTCGTTTATTCCTTTCATCAATTCAACGTGAGTAACTACATTCTTTCCATACATATCTATATTTTCTGCGTTCTTTTTTATTAATTCTCCCGCTTTGTTAAAAGTTTTAAGGACTAATTCGGGCGTTACTTTCCAGTTTGTTTTTTCATGAGATTTAAAATAATTATCTGCGGAGTTTACCGTTAACGGATTGTCCCCTTCTAATTCTTCAAGTCCTAAATCGTCTTTCCTGGAATTATCAACCCATAGAATAGTTTTGTTTCCTTTTTCTTTTACATATAATTTATTTCCTCTTTCTATTATCCAATGCGCGAACTTATTAAAAATCAATCCGTAATGTTCTCTAAATATTTCTATTCCGTAAATTCCACAAAATCCAAATCTATCTTTTAAATTCCTTACTAAATTGTCAACATCTTTCAAAGCCCTAAACTTTGAATGCAAAGCGTTCTTTACATAATAAGAATTGTTTGAATAAATAGTTAGAGATCCTTTGTTTATCCATATTGAACATTTATCTTTTACTAATTTCAAAGAGCCGAAAGATAATTTTTCTAAAATCTTTAATTGTAATTCTCTTTTAACTTTTTTCTTTTCTAGTAAATTCTTTTCTGTTGGGAAGATTATCTTGAAATTGAAAGCGTGTCCTCTTTTGTTTAGTTTTTTGTGAACTTGGTTTTTACTTACCCTAAGGTGTTTATATGAACTTTCTAAAACGTTAATTACATATTTTCCTTTTCTTTCAATGTAACCAGAATTTTCTAATCTCCGAAGGTGATTGGATAATGTGGAAGGTTTTATTCTTAGCTTTTGTCTTATCTCTGCTTTGTTTAAGCCCTTAGATAAAAGGTTTAGAACAAGGTCAATTTCACATCTTTTCTTTAGGGGTTCCATAGGGGTTTAATATGAACTTCATATTTAAATATTATGCACCATTATATAATTAAGAAAAAAGAAGGGGGAAAATCAGATGGGCCAGTTTATCTCCTGGACTTTTTACTAAATCTAACCGCCCCTTACTTGCTATTATGAGTTATACGAACTATTTAAATCTTTCCATTGGAAATGTAGGTGTCTATTTACAAACAAAACCTTTATTTCCTGTGGAACTACCATGTCCCAGGTTTAAATAAATTGAACTTCTTTTTTACTGGCGCGTTTCCTCTACTTAAATTATCCATCTGCGTAAAAATCCTAGAACTATTTAGATCTTCCATGGTCTTACCTCTCAAAGCTCTTCTGTATGCAGATTCTATTAAATGTAAAAGACTTAAAACTGTTAACTCATATCTCGTTTTCTTAAACTCTGTGTCTAGGCCCATCCTTTCATAATTACAAAAAATAAACTTTGCTAACTCGTCGCCTAGATCTCCCATTATCTCGTTTATTCTCATTTCGTCATAAAAAGAAAGAAAAGTATTTTTGTTTAGATATTTCCCCACTTCTGAAAGAATAGAATTTACCCCATATTCATTGAATAAAATTAATTCATCTGCTACGACTTCTTCGGTTTCGCCATTTTCCTTAGTGATCATTTTCTTTGGTTTTTCCCAATTCTCGTTACCATCTGCGTCTATCATTAAACGTTCACCTCTCAAAAAATGTTCTAACATTGCTAAGAGTTCTCCCGTATCTATTTGAAATTGAATTAAATTAGGTTCTTCTTGCCCTTGATAGCTTGCGGAAGAAAGGGCCATGTTAAGTTGATTATTTTTACTCTTTAGATCATCCCTTTCGGTTTCCAACCTTTTTAGAAAATCATCATCTCCCATAATTCTTTTTGTTAACAGAAGTATTTAAATCTTTCTTTATCCAAATTCTCTTATAATATTATCTGCTATTGAGGAATGTTTTTGAGATTTTCTTTTTGTTTTTCTCTTTGGCTTATCTTCTTCTGTAACTGATTCGGCTATTCTTCCTAAGACTTTAAGAGTTTTCTTTGAACCTTTTATTAATTTCTTCGTTAAGTTTTTCTTAAAAGCTGTTGATTTAGGATTTTTTAATTGTTTAATTTCTCTTGTTAATGCTTTTCTCTGTTTTCCAATCCTATCTATTTCTACTCTACTTCTTTGAAAATTTCTTAACCTCATTTCTTTTCTTTCTTTTTCTTCTTGCAATCTTTTCACTTCTTTTTGTAATTGTTCTACTGACGGCATTTTATTTTTTACCCCCTTTCCTTTTTTCTTTTAAAATCTTTCTTCCTTTGGCTAATGCTTTTAGTTGGGCTTCGCTTAGAGTTCTTTTAACCCTCGTCGGTTTTGTAACTCTCTTAACTCTTACTGGTTTTGTAGATCTCTTTCTTAATTGCTTTAATCCTTTTCTTAGAGTTAACCCTCTTTTTTCTCCTCGTGTATCAATTAAAGCTTTTCCTTTTCTCTCTATGAAAGTATCTTTTAATGGTTTCCTTTTTCCTTTTACAATTCTAAAAGTTCTAAACTTCTTCGGCTTATATCTTGATGTTCTTAAAACTGGTCTTGAAGGTTTCTTTTTAATTGGTTTTAATTTGAAAGTTCTTGAAAGTGTTGTATCAACTATCGTAGAACCTAATCTTTTTGCGTTAGGTCTACTCAAAGGTTTTTTACTTATCCTTACTAATTTAGGTCTTTTCTTTTGTCCTTTCTTCTTTAATGGTCTAGCAAAAACAATAAATGCTTTTTTCTTTACTGGTTTTTTCTTTGTAATTATTCCTTTTTTTACTCTTGGAATTATTTTTGGGACAACTAGGCCTTTTGGAATTCTAGGTATTCTTGGAACTCTTACCCTCAAACCTTTAGCGGTTTTAACTTTTTTAATTTGTTTCTTTATTAATTTTTGAGTTTGTTTTAGTTTTTGAGTTTGTGCGGTTTGCTGTTTTAATATTTGCTGTAATCTTTGCCTAGTTTTCTGTGTTTCTTTCTGCTTAATTCTCTGTCTTAAACTTTGTATTCCTTTCGTCCTTTGTTTTATTTTCACCCCTATTCTTTTCTGTAATTTTTTAGCTTGTGTCAGAGATACACTCTTTCCTCTTATAACTCTTCTAATCTGGGCTATTGGTTCAACTTTAATCCTTGAAACTTTCTTAGCGGTAATTAAAGACGAAATCGTTGCGATTCTTTTAATTTGACTAAGGCCTTTTATCTTTTTTGCTTCCGCGACAGACGAAGCCGAAGCACCAATAACTTTATTTAATGCTTTTCTGAATTGTAATTTTTCCCCAGAAGATAAGCTTAACCCCTTTGCCCCTCTTTCTCCTCTAATAATTCCAATAAATTTAACCCTATTACCTTCACTTGTAATTGTTCTCCCAATTATTTTAGATAAATCGCCTTTTGTAAAAACAGAAGAAAGAGAAACGAAAGTATCTTTTCTAATATTTTTAACTTTAACTTTCTTTAATTTCCCCGACGGAAATTTTACAATAGTTCTAATAAATTTATCTCCTTTTACAGTTGCTATCTGACCTACTCCTATTTGTTCTAAACCTTCTATATTTTTTCTAATGACATTTAATTTTCCCACCTTCCTTGACTTCCTTAATAAATCTACTTTCGTCTTTATGATAAACTTGGAAGGTTTAGAAATTCCAACTTCCCTTGCTACAAAACTACGAACATTCTTTATGGCTATTTTTCCCGAAGGGAATTGAACTCCTATCTTTCCCGACTTCCCCGCCGTAATAGTGAAACCTCTTTTTCCCTTAACTGCTGTAACTCCCCTCGCTATACCTATTCTTGTTTTATCTTGAATAAAGGCTATATCAGTAAATATTTTATTCCCTATTGTTCTTTGTTTTCCAATGAACTTTATTTTTGGTTCAACTACTTTCGGTTTAAGTAATGTTGCGCCTTTTCCCGCAGGTGAAAATCCCGCCCCTAATAATAAAAATTCTACTTCCCTAGAAGCTTGTTTTTCTCTTTTCTTTAAAAGAGATTCAGCAATACTGATATTTTCTTTTGTTGGTTCTAGGCCTTGTCTTTTTAATCCTCTTAAAATTCTTTTTCTCGTTACTTCTTTCTTCTTCTTTGAAATTTTCTCTTTAATTTCTTTGGCTTTTACTTTTGTTGGAATAAAAACCTTTTCTCTAAACTGAATTTTTCTTCTTTCCGCTTCTTCAAAAAGATTTTTTCTTTGCTGTCTTAATCTACTTGAAACTGCACTCACTCCTCTTTGTTCTCTTATTCTTTTTGCAATTTCAATAGTGCTAAGCTTCCTTAATTGTGCGGGCGTTTTAACTGACGGCTTTAATAATTTAATTAATTTTGTAGGAGTAGGTTTTGGTGATGGTGCGGGGGATGGTCTTTTAAGAGTTGTTGGGGGTAAAGGTGCTCTAACTATTCTCTCTGGTTTTCTTTCAACAGTTGCTGAGGGTAAAGGTGCTCTAACTATTCTCTCTGGTTTTCTTTCAACAGTTGTTGAGGGTAAAGGTGCTCTAACTATTCTCTCTGGTTTTGGTTTCGGTTTCCTTCTAAAACTTATTTTTCTTCCAAAAATTTTTACCATTTTATTCTAGTGGCTTTGTTATTCCCGTCTTCCTAAAATATTCTTGGTCATATCCTTCGGGAACTGGGCCTTGATATAATTTAATTTCTTGATCTTCAATTACTTCTTCTTTATAATTTTCTTTAGGATTATAGTCGGACGTCGCAATTCCAACTACGGACACCCCAAAAAGTAATAGCAATATTAAGCATGAAACTAATTGCACTTTCATGTTCACATTAAGAATGTGAACTTTATAAATTTATTCTTTTATCAATAATTTCTTCTTTTCAGATTTCTATTAATCTTCCCGCCAGTTGACCTTCTGATAATCTTTTTCTTCACGCTTGGGACTACTTCTAGGCTTCGTTGGTCTATTCCCATTTCTTCGGGCATTTTATTATTCTTATCTCCTTTTGGAAGAACATTATATTGAATGCACCCATTAATAAATTCTGTCCTTGCTACTACTATTCCAGTAAATCCAGTATGAATACATTTTACTTTATCGCCTAGTTTAATTTTGTTTTCCATTTTATCTTATGACCTCTGTTTTCCCTGGTATTAGATTTCCGATTACGTCGTAAGTATAACACACACAAACGCCATCTATAAGTTCGGCGTCTGCATATTCTCCGCAAACATCATAATAACATTCTTTTATATCTCTATCTTCTTGATTTACTAAAACGATCCCCCATATTATTAAAAATGTTTCTGCTATAAAAAGTATGATAAATATAATTGCTATTATTTTCCAGTTAGTTTTCATTTTCTTCTTCTTTTCTTTTTCCTTCTGCTATTTATTATTTTCTTTAATTGTTTTTCAAATTTCTTATTTATATTTTCAAACATAACAAAAACAATAATCCCTAAGAAAAGAGCAAGAATAAGAAATAAAAGAGAAATTACTAATGTTTTAACTAAAAGGGCTAATATTAATATTTGGGTAGCAAATATTAAACCCATAAAAGAAATAGTCCCTAGATGGCTATTAAATTGATTTATCCTTATTCTTTCAAGTTCACTAAATTTATCCCAATGTTTTTTAAAATCCAAATTACTCATTTTCTTCTTCTCCTTTTCTTTTCTTTCTTCTCGGCTTTATAATGAAATATAAAACAAGTTCCACCCATTAATAATAAAATAAATGAACTAAACCCACTATTTGATAGAACAGAAAGTAAAATAGAAGCCATGCCTAAATACCAAAAATCTTTACTTGTTATTTCATTTCCCATTTTATTTTTCTCCAGGAGAGATAAAATTTATGTTATCCCCTCTAATGAATGAAAGGCTAAAGCTTTTACTAATTCCCCCGACTTCATCAAGTTCTTTCATCTTATCCAAGACTAGATTAATGTGAATATCAAAAGCCATAAGATTACCAGAGAAAACTTTACCCTCTTTACAATAAACTAAAACCTTTTTCCCCTTGCTTTCATTCAATAAATCTAAAGGTCTTTCTATCATGTTTTAGCTAAGGAAACGTTATTTATAAATGTTTACTTTTGTTAACAAAAACAAAGGTTTATAAAATTGCAATCCTAAATAATATTATGGTTTTCAATAAAAAAGAGGAAGGTTATAATATTTCTGAACTTGGTAACTGGAATGTGGCTAGCGACTATTCAAGGATTAAAATAATGAAGCCTTTAGATTATTGTGACCATTACGAAAACATAGCCAAGTTTGGTTACGACACTTTGCTAGAACAATTAGATAACTTCGGCATTCCTTTAGATACATTAAAGCTTATCGGCTTTGAAAGATTAGTTAACGAGTTGCTTAAACTCTGTGGAAATTCTAAGTTTGCTATGAAGGTTGCGGGGACGCGTGGAATATTAGAAGGTTTTGAAAAGCGATTAATAAAGGTCCGTAAAATAATTCCTATGCTTTACAAATCTATTCTTAAAAATAAAAAGAAACAAATCATATTAAAAGAAGAAGATTATTACCAAGCCTTAGATATTCTTATAGGAATTAAATCCGAGATAAACGAACCACTAAACAAAAATCATTTAATCTTTACAGACAAACAAGAATTTGATCCCCAGGCTTATAAGAAGAAACTAAAACAAGACGCGCAAGATAGAGGTTAGATCATATATAAAAATATAGAAGATGCTAGAAAATATTACCATGAAAAAAAGAAGGATTTTTGTAAGTGTGGTAACAAAAAAGATAGAACTAGTAAAAGATGTTCTAGTTGTATTAGCAGAAAAAGAAAGAAAATTCAATCCATAGAAATAAAATGAAACCGATTACATGGACCATTAAAGATATTATTGAAATTATGGTTGGAAGACAAAATAACGAGTTTGATTCTAACATTGCTGTTTCTGGCGACAGAGGTAATGGGAAAAGCACAGTAATAAATAAAATCTTTTATAGGATCAAAGGCTTCAAGCCCTGGAAACATCAAGTCTATAATCGGGAAGATGTTATTAGTTTGCTTAAATATCAACGCTTCGGGGTATGTTGGGATGACGAAGCCATTAATTCTGGTTACAAAAGAGATTTTCAGAACAAGGGCCAACAAGAACTTATTAAAATTATTACGGCCTATCGGGATAATTATAATGTTTTTGCTAGCGCGATTCCTAACTTCTTTAGTCTTGATAAAGATTTAAGGGATTTATACTTCATTCATCTACACGTAATAGAACGGGGAATTGTAGTTGTTCACATGCCTTTACAAGGCCGACTTTATAGTCAAGACAGATGGGATTCTAAGTATAACGCCAAAATAGAGGATAGTTGGAGTAAACGAATGCAGAAGGATCCTAACTTCAAACCACCTTACCATAAGTTAACTACCTTTAGAGGTTATCTATTCTTTGAAGATGTTACAGAAAAACAGAAGGAACTTTACAAAGAGATTAAGAGAAGTAAAAGAAACGAAGCATTCTTAACTAATGGGGAAATGGGCAGTAAGAAAGAAGTTACAATCTTGGAAAAGCTCTATACAATGCTTATAGAGAAAAAGCTTACTATTGAGGGCATAAGGCACACGTGCCTAATGGAAGGTAAGAAATATAGCTCTATTACCTCATCACTCAATAGAATGTTAACTGACAATGGAGAAACCAGAACCGTTAAGGATTTCTTACAACATGATGATACAAAGGTTTTCCATAATAACATTCAAGAGGAAATAGATAAAATTTTGCCCCCCGTTTAGCTTCTTTTCACCTAATTACTATTAGACGAAAGGTTTAAAAACCCAGGTTGCCTAATTAATTTATGAAACGAAAAATAGAAATCTTGCCCGAGAACATGACCGTTCAGCAAGCGGTTGATCGGTGTGGGGAGTTGCACGCAAAGACAGGTAAGACTTGGAACTTCAAAGCCAGTAGAGGAATTGTTAAACTGGTGTGTGGTAATTAATGAGAATTAATAGCACATATCGGGAGAACTTTATTAAGAAAGACTATTCAAAGTATGTGGTTTATGCTATACTTTCTGCCTTTCTTGTTGCTTTGTTTTTAAATCTCTTTGTTAAACTTGCTATTATTGTATTCAATCTTGCGGTTAAATATTGGTGGGGGGCCATAATCATTGTTCTAATAATATTGTTTTTTAGGAGAAGGAGAAAGAAGAAATGAAAATACTAGAACTATTCTCTGGGACAGAAAGCTTTTCTAAAGTAGCAAAGGCAAGAGGACACGACGTTTTTACAATAGATGTGGATCGATCCTTTAACCCTGATTTATGTAAAGATATTTTAGAAGTTTCCCGGGAAGATATTCCTTTTAAGCCAGATGTTATCTGGGCTTCTCCGCCATGCACTACTTTTAGTGATGCTTCTATCCGTCATTATTGGAAAGAAGGTTATCCAAAGAACCATAAAACCTTTATTGGTTTGGCGATAATTTCAAAGACAATAGAACTAATAAAGGAACTAGAACCTAAATTTTTCTTTATAGAAAATCCAAGGGGAATGCTAAGAAAACAAAAATTAATGGAACAACTTAAAAGAGATACTGTTACATATTGTCAATACGGGCATACCGTTCAAAAACCTACGGATATATGGAATAATTGTTTTTCTTGGAAACCTAGGCCTATGTGTAAACCTGGGGCGGATTGTCATGAAAGGGCTTCCCGTTCTTCTAGGAATGGTGTTCAAGGTATAAATAATAGCTTTTCTAATCTTGGAAGCGCGGGAAAGGTTCAAAGGGCCATAGTCCCTGAAGAATTATGTTTAGAAATAATTAAATGCTGTGAGGAAAACTATGAAAAAAGAAAGTAAAACTACTGACAAGAAGCATTATACGAACCCGACAGAATTTGGTTCAGCAGAGTCAATAAAGCGTATGAAAGAACACATGGTAGAGAAGCATTGTACGAACGTCTGCGCATGTGGGCATAAAAAAGGTTCTCATAGTACTTCACCAAAAAATGGTAATGAAAAATATTTCTATCATTGTTTTATTAAGAATTGTAAATGTAAAAGATTCAAACCAAAAGAACTGTCGGAGGATGGAGAATGAGGGAAGAATTTGAAAACATAGCCAACAAATTAATAGCTGTTGATTTGGATGGAACTTTATGTGAAGGAAAATTTTGGGAAGAAGAACCAAAGCCAATAAAAGTTATGATTGATTTTATAAATGAACTTTACAAAAGAGGGGCTCATATTATAATTTGGACTGCAAGATTTCCAAAAGATTATGAGAAAACAAATGATTGGCTTATTAAAAATAAAGTTATGTTTCATGGAATATCAATGAGAATTAAAATCGGAGCAGATTTATATATTGATGATAAGAGTGTTAATGCTAAAGAATTAATTAAAACTTTAGAGGGTGAAAATGCAAATTAAACGTTCACATAACAATAGTTATCGGAAGGTTGAAAAATGAAATGTAATAATATTATTAATGAAATAATTGTTTATTGTGGAGAAAATGGAGAATTATGTTATGATTGTCAAAAAGAAAAAGACGCCAAAGGATTAAATAATAGAAAGAAAAGTTCGCACAATAATGATTGTCGGAAGGTGAATAAAAAATGATAATACCACTAGATAAATTTGAAGAATGGCTAAAGAATAAGAATCTTAAAGATAGGACCATAGAAAATTACATTTATTATTACAATAAGTTTACCTTTGATAGCTTTAATCAGGAAACTATTAGTCGTTTTTTATCCCAAAAGTCCAATAGAAATAGCATAGCCAGAAGCTTCTTAGTTAATTTAAGGAAGTTCTTATTAGTTAATTATAAAGAGTTAGGCATTTCCCAGGATTCCAGGATAAAGATAGCGGAAGTTGAACTGCCTAAGCTTACTGGGAGAGTTAAACAACGGCTAATAAAACCGATCCCGCATGAACATATAAACCTTTTAGAAAGGCATTTGGAAACAGAACAGCTTAAACTACAACTCCTTCTAAGTTATTATTGCGCATTGAGGTTAGGAGAGTTGCTTAAAATAACGTTCCTTTCTTTTAACTGGATTGAATGGAAAAGGGACATGTCTAAGATGGGGGAGTGTAGAGTTTATGGTAAAGGCGACAAAGAAGGAATAGCGCTAGTTCCTTCCGTTCTTATGAAAAGACTAGGTGGCTTTATTAGAAGTAAGAAGCTTAGTTCTTTGGATTCTAGGCTCTTTGTTCGTGGTGATGGACAGATTAACTTTAAGAACAAAGCTAGAACCTGGCAGATGAAATTACGTGAAGCGGGAATTAAGGCGGGCATAACTAAGGTAGATGAAAATGGAAGGGCCATAAAAGATACTGTGGTTCATCCACATAGATTAAGGCATTCTTACGCTTCCTATTTATTGAACGAGAGAGGTTTAAATTTAAGGGAAGTCCAGGAGATCCTAAGGCACGCTTCAATTCAAAGCACACAGATTTATACCCATATTAATAAAGAGCATTTGAAGGAGAGATTGGAGAACCCCGATAAAGCGAAAGATTTATAAAGTTCAAATACTTAAGAAAGTTAAGGTAATTTAGAAAATGACAAGAAATAAAGAAATGTGGAAAAGCAGTGGAAGGGATGTTCACAAGTTTTTAATGAAAGAATCATTTAGAAAACTTAAAGCAGAGGGATATGATGTATCTTTAGAAACACCCGTTGGAAAGGGAATAATAGATGTGCTTGGAAAAAAGAGAGGGAAAAGTGTAGGGGTTGAATGTGTTGTTAGGCCGACGCTTGCATTTGTTAATAAAAAAATTGAGTTATACTCAAAAAATTTAACAAAGTTAATATTTTGTTTTCCATCAGAATATCAGCCTAATTTTGCGATAGAACAAATCTCAGAAATATTTAAGGTAGATCTACCAGATTATCTAAGTAGGATAGCATTCATAAATAATAATAAACTATCAAAAGAATCTTTAAAAAAGTTAGAGAAAGTAAGAAAAGAAAACCCTGGAAAAATGATTTCTATTATTACACTATCAAAGAATAGTCAAAGACGTATAACTGTCCCAAAGGAAGACAAGACGCTTAAACATGATGACCTAGTAGAAATAAAAAAGGTGGTTGTTAAATGAGATTACAACAAACATTAGAAGAAATATATTTATGTATGGCCTACCAAGGTGTCTTTAGGGATTTGTTTCTTAGCTATGAAGATCCCGATTTTAAACATAAATGGCGCGGGGCTAAGTTAGAGAAGGTTAGAAGGATTGTTATGTTCGTTTCTGATAACTGGGAGTTGAGAGAATGAACGCGTTTAAGACTTACGGCAAAGCTAACCCTTTAAAGAGGTTTGCTCTAAGCTTTCAGAGTGCGTTTAAGATAAACCCTAAGTCAAGAGATCTTTTAGAAGAAAAGGGCCTAGAACCATATTTGCCTAAACTAAAGAAAAGGTTTTACTTTGCGCTATTCATAAGCTTAATTCTTATAGCCCCTATAATTCCTGGTGGGATTATTGCTGTTCCTTTTGTAATGGGATGGGGGATAAAATGAAAAAAGCAATAAGAATTACATTGGGTTTTCTTTCTATTCTAATTGGATTATTCATATTTCTTTATCCAATAGTCTTTTTAGATTACTTTGATGAAGATAATTTCAAAGAAAGGAAAGTTAAATGTTACGATAAATATAATAACGAAATCATAGGGCAAAATTGTATACAAAAATATAATGATGGAAGTAATTTTCTTGTTCTTTCTATTTTTACAAGTTCATTCTTTTTTGTAATAGGAATAGGCTTTTTTATTTTTGATGAGGTTTTAATATGAAAAAACAATTAATTAAAGAAACTACCCAAATGTTTCTATCTTTCCTTGGAATTATTATCTGTTTCCTTATTTTTGTAGGCATTATCATAGGACTTGTTATTTTAATAATAGAAGTTAGTTATTGGTTTATACTTTTACTTTTGTTAATTGGATGGATTATAATGTATTTGGATAATCTTTGGGAGAGTAGAAAATGAGCCCTAGTTTAATTTCATGGCTTGTAGTTATTGTGATTGGTATTGTTGTTTCTTGGAAATTATATAATGAAAAAAAGAAATCGGAGAGGAAAATATAAAATGGTAACGGCTGAAATAATAACGAGCGGAGGAGGTCAAGGGAATTGATTTGGAATTGCAATCTTCTTTTTTTGTATGTTGGGACTTATGATTATCTTCAATGAAAAGAAAAGAAGAGTAATTAAAAAACTAAGGGAGAGGTTGGAAGTAAAATAAAATGGATATAAAAAAGATTGATGCAATTCTAGTAGGATTGAGATTGTTATTAGCTGAACCAAAAGAAGAAGAATATGTAAAAATTGCACAAGCACGATTAAATAAATTACAGGAGCAAACTAAACTTAGTTCGTCATAATATACAATGGAGAATAAAATAGATTACTATGACGTGGTTGGAGGAATTATTATTGGAATATTTTTAACTGTAGGTTTAGCATTAATATTTTTACAGGGGGTTTGTTTACCGAAGATTTAAACGACGGAAACTATACAAAATGAGTAATATAAAAAAGGTTATTGTAAGAGAATGTCCAGAGTGTGACGATTTAATTTTAGTAGAAGATGTAGTAAGGGTAAATTGTTTTAAATTATCAGATTTCAAAGAAATATCTCAAGGGAATGAAGAATTAATTTTATCAGAAGATGTTTTTAGATTTAAAAAATCAGAAACTGTTGAAGTAAATAAATGTCCAGACTGTGATGGATTATTTGAGGAATTTTTTGAAAAGGAAAAGAAAATGTGGGATAATGGATATGAAGAATATTTTGATACAAAAAAAGAAGCAGAGGAGGATATTTCGCTTAACATAAATAACAAGTAAAAATGACAAGATACTGTTGCCCAAAATGTGAAGACCATCCATTACTTAGCGATAGTCTTGAATGTATTTTTTGTGGTGGACAATACAAGTGGGTAGAAAAAAGGGAAAAACCAATTATAAGAGCAAAAAAAGCATTGAACAGATTGAGGTTAAGGAGTTAATATGAAATGTAAAAAATGCTATGCAAAATGTGAAGATTGTGGAAAGAGTCTTGGTCTTAAAACATTCTTTACTGAAAACTCTTGGGAATGGATTAAGATATTTTCTTCAATAGTTATTGGATATATTGTAATTAGAGCATTGGTAATTGGGGGTGCTTCTTAGAGATCACGCACTAAAAAAAATGACAGACAAACAAAGAGAAACAATAAAAAAACTGAGAGAAGATATTAAAATTCTAATGGGAAAGAAAAAATATCGTATAACTGAAAAGGTCAATGAAGTTATAAGGTATGTTGATAAATTAAGACCAAAGGAAGAGGAAGAAAAGAAATATTGTTTAGAGATAAATACAACCTATCCAAATGAAAGAAGTCATATGATTTTTGATTCTCTTGAGAAATTGGAAAAGTTTTGGAAAAACAAAGAAATCTTTTTAAAATGTATTTTACCATATGAAGTTTATAATAAGGAGGACAAGCCGTAAACTTTTTCTAAAGCGAAGTAAATTAAAATGACATTAACAGAATTTCAAAAAACAAATGTAAGAAAGCAAATTGAAAAAGGATTAAAATATAATTCTGATTATTTAGAAGAACAATCAAGAGCTTATGATGAAGAATATGCCTTACAGATGAGTGCAGGAATATTATTTTTTCCAGAGGATAAAATTGAATTAGTAAGAGAACTTAGGGATTATTTATTTGAATTAAAGGAGATTTGTAATTGATTTAAAATGAGTAATAAACCAAAACCAAAAGAAGTAAGAGGATGGCTTTGTGATAATTGTGATGATTTTCATTACACTTATGAGGATGCCTATGAATGTTGTGATGAAGGAGGGTTAGAAGAATGAGGGAAATAAAGTTCAGAGCTTGGGATAAAAGAATGAAAGAAATGTTTAATAATGTTTTTTTAGCAGGATGTAGAATATATAAAAATAAACCTTTAATGTGGATTGAACACGATAATGGATTTAATAAATTATTTCAAGGAGAACTAATGCAATTCACAGGACTAAAAGACAAAAACGGAAAAGAAATTTATGAGGGTGATATTGTTAAATATATGGTAGGTCCTTGGGAGCAAATATGTGAAGTTTATTTTAGTGATGGGATGTTTAAAGTAAAAACTGATACTCTTGCTTGGGAGTGTGGAAATGACCCAGTAACTATTGAAGTAATCGGAAACATCTATGAGAATCCAGAATTATTAAATGAAGGAGAGAAAGAATAATGGTGGAATATGTAGATTGTCCATACTGTGAAAAAGAAACAATGGTCACTTTTGAAGAAAACGAACCTGCACAAGATATTAAAGACCAATGTGAACATTGTGATAGATGGTTTATTTATCAGTATGAATCAAGTGTAAATATTTATGCAAGAAAAGATGAATGTGAGGAATTGGAGGAAAATAATGGAGAGTAAAATAATAATACATACTGAATATGATAAACTTGGAGAAGGGATTTCTAAAACAATTAAAGAGATGGAAGAATGTTCTATTGAAGAATTAAGGTTGTGGATAATACAAGAACTATCAATGGTTGATTCTGAATGTTGGTGGTTGGTAGATATTGGAATTAAGATTCTCAAGAACAAGATGGAGGATAGAGGATGAAATGTAATATGTGTGCAATAAAATTAGGAAGAGCATATGAAAGATATAATACTTATCCAGGAAGTCCAGATAATGTAGCATTTAATTTTTGTTCTATTGTGTGTAGAGAAAACTTTATTGATTTTTGTTTAAGTGAGTTTGGAAAACAAGCCAAGAAAAAAAGGAAAGAGGTGAAGGAAGAATGAAAGGTTGTGGAAAGAGGAAATGGAATCCATCAAATAATGAAAGAGGAAAATCTGGAGGATATATTTGTGGGAAAAGAATGTTGTGCGAAAAATGTCAAGATAAAAAGGACGGAGAGAAAGACAAATGAATTTAGATGATTATGTTCTAGAAAGAGTAAATTCTGGAAAAGAAGTAAAAATAAAGATTAAGTTAGTAAAAAGAAAAACCAATGGAATTAAACATGAAGATATTGATTGGTTAATAGACAACAAATTTGTTTTAGAAGACATGCCCTTAGAAGTTTTTGAAGGAGAAGAATTAGTAAAAGGAGAGTGGGGTAAATGAAACAAGAAATTGAATGTGATTGTTGTGGAATAGTTTTAACAGAATCTCAAATGAAAATAGAAAAGAAACTTAATACAGATTTTTCACCTTGTTCTTGCAATGAGATTATTTTAATAGATAAAAAGAATAATAAAATTAAGAAATTGAATGAGGAGATAAATTTCTTAAATAATTTTCTTTCTGAAGCACAGCCAGAAGAATGGGATTTGGATTCAATTTATCAGGATGCACTAGAGGGAAGAGACCAATATTTAGGGGAGTTACATGAGCCAAAGAAAGGGTATGCTAAGTGGATTAAAAAGAGGTATTTGCTTAAGATTTAAAATGAAAATAATAAGACAATGGGCTATGCCCAACAAAAGAACATTTACAATAAAACCAATAGCAGAGCTTATTAAAAAATATAAAAAAAAGGACGGGTTAGTTTTAGACCCATTTCCATTTGAATATAAAGTTGATGCAACAAAATTTCTTAAATCTTGTAATGATAATATATTTACTTTAGGTTTATTTGACCCGCCCTATTCTCCAAGACAATTAAAAGAATGTTATAAGGGGAAAGGAGAATATGATACAAAAGCATCTACATGGAGCAACTGGAAAAAACTTATAGCAAATAAAATAGTTACAGGAGGAATTTGTATTTCTTTTGGATGGAATACTTGTGGATTAGGAAAGAAAAGAGGTTTTGAGATAATTGAAATATTAATAGTTTGTCATGGGGGTATGCACAACGATACAATTTGTGTAGTTGAAAGGAGAGTGCGTGATTGATTTAAAATGAGTCTCAAATGTGCAAATTGTAAAAAGGAATTGAAAGAGAATATGAAAATAGAATATAGCAGATATGATACCTGTTATTTTTGTAGTTTTGATTGTGCTACTACTTATGCTTTTGAATATCTTGATATTGCTCCAGTGATGAGACCTTATACCAAAGAATTCAAACAAAAATTAAAGGAGATTTCGTCATAATACTAAAATGAGTTCAAAATTAAAAAATAAAAGAAGTCAGTGGAAAGGTGGAAATAATAAAACAATCAAAGTTAAATTAGAAACTTATAAATATTTATTTGATTTGAGAAATAAAATAGATAAGCAGAATAGTTTTGATTATAGAGTTTCTATGGACGATGCAGTTCAATCACTGATAAATAAAAAGCCGTCTAAGTCAGGAGGAAAAAATGTGTAAGAAAAAACAATTCAAATATTGCCCATCTGAAATAGATGAGTGTATGAAAGAATTTATTTTTAGATTAAATCAATATGGTGTAGAAACTATTTCATGTTGTTGTGGGCATGGAAAATATCCAATGACAATAGTAGTTGAAGATTCAGCAGGTATTTTTGATATTGTAAGTGGAAAAGAAATTCCAAGAAAAAAGAAATTCTATAAAAAAGATAAACAAGGATATTATTATATTCCAGAAGTTTGTTCGGCTAAGTCAGGGAGGAAAAAAAATGAAAGATAAAGATATACATAATTTATTCATCATGGTTTGGTTTGTAATAGGGATAACCCTAGCAATAGCCACATTCATAAATCAAGAAGATTGGATATTTATTTGGATATTTCCATTTTTTGTTTATTTCTTTTATCTAATTGGTAAATCTTTTTTAAAAAGGAAGTCGTCTAAGTCAGGGGAGGCGAAAAAATGAACAAAGAAGAAAAAAGTAGATTAATTAGGATTGCATTTTTATCTTTATTATTGGGTTTAATAATTGGAACAATTATAGGTTTTGGTGTTGGCACAGATAATTCAAAACATATTGAATTAAAGGAAGATTATGATTGGTTAAAAGAAAGTTCTATTGATTGTTGGAATAGATTAAGAGTTTTGGATAATCACTGTTGGTCTCCAACAGACTGTTTTGATAATCCTAATTTAGAAGGATGTGAAGAAGGGGTGTGTGGAAATTGGGCTTGTTGTAATAAAAATAAACAATGTGAAACAACCTTAATTGGTTGTTCGTCTTAGAATAGATTTAAGTCAAAATGAAACTAACAAAAGAAAACTTTGAAGCATGGATTAAAGAACAAAAGAAAATCCTAAAAGAACAAGGATTTCCTAAGCCACCAATCTGTCCAGAATGTAAAATACCATTCATTAATGATGTTGATTCAATAACTAAAAAAGTTAGTAAGTATCTTTGGAAGACTAATTGTAAACACTTAAAAAATTTGAGGTTGTCTATTGGATAAAATGCCAAGAGCTAAATCAACAGGAAGAAGACTTGCAAGAGATAAGGAAACTAGAAAAAAGATATGTAAAAATTGTGGACATCCAAAGGGAGAACATTTTGGAAGAAGTTATAATCCCTGTGGAAAATTTGAGGAGTGTTCGCAGTAGATTCCCTTCACGCTCAAAAACGATACATTTATAAACCTTACTTACTTACTTATCACATGAAAACAATAAACGAAACCTTTACAGACGAGGAACATAAGAAATTAAAGAAGTTCAAAAATGGCTTATCATGGCATGACTTTATTATTCTTATGTACACCCATTGCATTGATGCAAAGAAGAAGGGAGACTTTGATCTAAAATGACACCCATTGAAAGACAGATGTTGAAGAATCAAAGAATAATTTTAAGATACTTGTGGTTAAAGGATAATGATTATACAAGTGGAGATAGAACTCTTCTAATAGAGACAGCAAAGGAAACAGAAAGGTTGCTTAATCCAAAACAATCAGACGAACCATGCTGTGAAATGCCAGAGGAAGAAGAAGAAGTTGGTTGTAATTGTGGTTTCAAGGTTGAAGAAGGGAAGAAAGGATGTGGAAAAGTTCTTGATGAATTAGTTGAAAGAGATGATGATGAAAATATCATTGATACTAGATGGATTCATTGTGGGGAAGATGGAGAATTATGTGATGAGTGCGTGAAGCAGGAGATTGAAGAATGAAAGAAAATTGGAAAAGATGGATGGAGAGAGAAGAAATAAAATCACTTTATGAAACATGGGATTTTGCACTGTTTAAAATCTGCTGTTCAAAATGTAATTCAATGGATGTGGAAATTAATGGGGAAGCAGATTTAACATCTGGTTATTATGATGCTCCTGAATCTGATGGAACAATTTTAATTAAATGTCATAGTTGTGGAAATGCAATGAAAATACAACTAGATGGAAGTTGGGATTTGGAAAGTAAGAATTTCGCTTTACAGAATTTAAGCGGAAAGGAGAAGAAAGAATGAATCATAATACACATTTAAATTGGATTGTTGGAATAATTGTAATTGTAATTATACTCTGTGGAACTGTAATTTATATTAATCATAATTCATGGACATTAAGATTAGAAATGGATAATAATACTCTTAAAGCTGTGGAGTCTATAGATTTTGAAGCAATAGCAAATCCAGAAGAAGATAAAAGGAATTATGTTTCTGTTTGTAATTTATTAAACGATTCTATTGGCTATTGTGGGGATGGGGCTATTGATCCTGATGTGATTGAAATTTATGGAGATTGTGAATATAAATTCGTATTTGAGAATTTAGACGGAAAGGAGAAAAAGAATGGGAATTAAAAATTGTAAAATTTGTAATAGCACAATGTGGCAGGGGACAGATAAACCAGAGAATTTAAGAAAAGGTATTTGTGATTGGTGTATGGGACATGAACCAGAAAAAGCAAAAGAAATTTTAGATAGAGAAAAGGAATTTAGAAGATTAAGGAAGGAGGAAAGAGATAATGAGCTTTAAACACAAAGATTGGAATAAAGATTGTAAGGGTGGTTTACTTCCAGCATCCAATATAGATTGTTTGGTTTGCATAACTTGTGGATATGATAGCAGAGGAAAAGAGTTCTGTAAAAAATGCGTGAAAGAGGAAAAGGAAGAATGAAAATAATTGAAGAGGAAAAATATCTTAAAGAAAAGGAAAAAGAAAAAGATGCAATTCTTTGTCCTAAATGTAATGTTGAAATGGAATTTGATGGAAATAATATTACGGAACACCTTGGATTTTGGAAAGCAATCTTTGGAAAAAATAATATAAAAGATGCATGGTTTAAATGTTTAATATGTAAGAAAAGATATTTAGTTAAAGATTACGCGAAAGAGGTGGTGGACGAATGAAAACTTGGGAAGAAATAGTAGAGGCAACTAAAGATTATATAGCAGAAAGAAATGGATTTCAAGAAGGGATTATTGGAACATCTTGGGAATTTGCTATGGCAATAACACATAGGAAAAAAGCCCAAATAAAATTATATGAAGCAGTTATCGATGCATTAGGGATTTATTTTAAAGAATTCGTAAATGAATCAAGAGGTGAAAAGAATGAATGATATATCTTATTATTTTGTAGGTTTAGCAACAGGATTAATTATTTGCTTAATTTCATGGTGGTTTGGAATGGCTATGGAAAGACAGAGAAATGAATACGCTAAAGGAGGGATTGACGGATGAATGAAACATTGTTGTATGGGGTAATATTTCCATGTGGGGGTTTGATAATAGGTAATCTTTTAGGAATTATAATTATAAAGTTAAAGGATGGTTGGACGAATGGGTAAATGGACTGAATCCACAATGATTGAACTAATAATGATTTGTTTTATAACTATGTTGGGAGTTATGATTCATTGGTTAGCAGGGATAATTCTTTTTGGACTTGGAATATTAATTCATACTATTACTTGGTTAATTACAAGAAAGGACGCAGAAGACAACACTAACGAAAAAGATAAGGAGGTAAAAAATAAATGAAAAAGAAAACAATTATTATAATATTATCAATTTTAGTTTCATTATTAGTTTTATCTTTCCTCATAATTGAAGTAGGAAAACCTTATGTTGAAAATCAAAAAATAAAAGTTTATGATCAGGGAGTTGTTCAAGCAACACTTGAATTAGCTTACATTCAAACTACCAATTCAGTTTTGTATTATCTTAATGAAAGTGGAACTTTAAATTCAATTGGATTAAATGATTATTGTGGGGGATTGGTGGGACAATGACTAAGGGAGAAAATATTGTTTTTGGTAGCATAATAAATAGAAAAATATTGATTTATTTAAATAAGAAAGTTTCTGACTATCCAATGAATGTTGCAAGACAAATAAAAGATTATCCTTCTGGGGTTTTAAATAAATTAAAAGAATTAAAAGAAAATGGATTAATAGAGAAGGCAGATGACAAGATGAGTAAAAAAGGTCCTTCTATTAAAGAAGACGTTAGGAGAAAATATTTTAAATTAACAGATAAAGGAAAGAGAATTTCAGAATTATTATTACATATAAATAAAGAGGTAAAAACAAAATGAAAATAATAAATGTAATAGTTAGGATTAAACCTTTATATAGAACATTGAAAAAGATAAAAAGAAAACTAATAGGAATTAGTGAGGATAGTAGGTGTTTGTCTAAGAAAGAAGTTAATTTCTTATTAGAATATGCAAAAGAGGGGGGATATTTTTTAGAAGTAGGTTGCGCTTTCGGACAAACAACTAAGACATTATCTAAAAAAGGTTTTGTAGTTGCAATAGATCCTTTCCCATTTTACGAAAGAAATCAAGTAATGGGTGAATATTTTGAAGATATTGTAGTAGAATTTATGAAGAATATCCAAGGGGAAAATATTTGTTTCTTTCCCTTAAAGTCTGAGGACGTAGAACATAATTGGAAAAGATTTGTAAATAAAAAGTTTGATTTTATTTTTATTGATGGCTTACATACTTACGAACAAATAAAAAAAGATTATGCCTGGGTTAATCATTTAAAAGAAGATGGTTACATTTTATTTCACGATACAAATATGCCCCAGATAGACAAATTCATTAAAGAAAAACCAATGAAAGAATTAGATCTTATTGAACAATTTAGTTCAATCAAAGTTTTTAGAAAGAAAAGGGGGGAAAATTAATAATGATAATCCACTCTATAATTCGTAATTTAATCTTTCTTGATTTTATGCTTTTCGTGTCTATAATTTTAATTCTGATTGAAAGGAAATATTCTCAATGATTAATGAAATAAAGTATTACCAGAAATTACTAGATGAGTTTGAAAATAAGTTTGGTTTCAAAGCTTATAATAAAATATTAGATATTCTTTCTAAACTCTATATGAGAATACAGAGATTAACTACTTCTAGGGATAACTGGAAAAGAAAATATTTTAATTTAAAAAATAAAAGATGAAGACTTAGGTCCAATTAAATCTTCACCAATAGCAAGGGAAGGATTTGAACCTCCGATCTCACGGATATGAACCGCACGCCTTAACCACTAGGCCACCCTGCTTTAAAAATAAAAAAATAAAAAAAATAAATATTTGTTATTATTGTTTACCTTTTTCCCCTTTTTCTTCTTCTTCTTCTTCTTCTTCGTTATCTTCATCTAGGTAGAGATAATCTACACTATTCTTAGAATAAATTTCGTTGTCTTCCAAACACTTTACAACTTCGTTAACTTTTTGCGTAAGAGATTCTACCGCCTTTTCTAAGATTTCAACTTTTTCTTTTAATTCATCTGTCATTTTTCATTACCCCCTTTCCCCTCTATTTCTGTAAAGCTTATGTTCCCTACATTAAACAAGCTACTATCTTTTTTAATCTTTATCCCTTCTTCGCTAAAAGAGAAATCTAATAGTTCGGGATCTAAAGATTGACAAGAACAATAATAATTACCGCCACTTTCTTTTAACTTTTTCGCGCTATAAGTAAAAGGATCGTCTAAACATTGCCCGTTTTCTTTAATCATTTTAATCATTATTCCCATGAAAGCAATAGCTAAGATAGAAGTTATTATTATTAAAATTATTATTTTTTTATTCATTTTTTATGCACCTTTTTCTTTTCTTCTGCACCCATAAATTTTGAACTCCATTCCCCCGTTTTGTCCTTATAACAAAAAGCGCATAAACCTTGATCTAACATTCCTTTTCTCCCGCACTTTTCACATTTTGGTTTCATTTTTTAACCTCGTTTTCTTTTCCTTCAAAGACCATTTCTTTACCGCACTTATAACAATTTCTATTATTTGCTTCTGTTAAAACTCCCGCGCCACATTCTACACATCTAAATCTATTTCTATTTCTCATTTTCCTTTAACTCACTTTTTTTAAATACAGCGTAACAATTCATTAAAAAAGATTGTTTTCTTTTATTAAATTCTTCTGGGTATTGTCTTGAATATTCCAAATATCTTTCGTAGGTATATTTTGATTCTTTAGAATTTCCTTCCACCATTTTTTTTAGTGATTCAATTATTAGATAATCTTCTAGTCCTTTATTAATTTTCACTTTATTAATTTCCATTTTCTTTGGATATTATTTCTAATCTCCCCCCGCATTTATGACAACCTTCTCTAACTATTGAAGTTACGCATTCATACCCACAACTTAAACATCTTATTTCTTCCATCTTTCCCTCGCTTTTTTTATTAACATTTTCTTTTCTTTTTTATCCATTCTTTTTGCGAATACCATTATCCCCACGAAAGTTGAAACCATCCCGCAAGCCATACCAATAATAAAACCTTGTAATCCATTCATATTAATTTACCTCTGATTCATTGAAAATTCTTTTTATTTCTCTTTCTATATAACCATCTACTAATTCTTGGTAAGTGATATTATTTGATTCTGCGCAATAAGAAGTTATATTCAAAACAAGACCAAAAAGTTCTTCTGTTACTTCTAGTTCTTTTATTTCTTGTTCTAATTTATAATTATTTTCTTCTGAAATTATAAATAGAACAATTAAAATCAAACTAAAAAGACCAAAAAATGCTATAAAACCAAGTGCAATTTTCTTAAACCTTCTTGCTTTTTTTAATTCTCCTTCTCTTTTCATATTAATTTTTGTTGTCCTTTTCCCTCTTTATCATAAAATCTTGTTCCGCAAAATGCACATCTATAACCCACGTTTAGCTTTACAACGTTTGCGTCGGTATCACACTTTGGGCAATTCTTCTTTCCCATTTTCCTCTTTATCTGTATCTGTATCTGTCTGTTTATCTGTTTCTGTTTCTGTTTCTGTTTCTGTTTCTGTTTCTGTTTCTGTTTCGGATTCTGAAACACCCTCTTTAATTTTATTTTCTATTTCTTCACTTAGATTTACTTTCTTACCCTCTATTCTAAATTCTTTATGTTCTTGTTTTTCTAAACCTTTTAAAATTTTCTCTGGGGTTTTTATTTCCTCTTTCTTTAATTTAATCTTAAATAACAAGAACCAAACTACACAAAAAACTATTATTGCTAGGATTATTTCGCCCGCGCCTATCATTGTGTTATTACTCCACTACTAGAAGCTTTTATTTCCGCAATTTTTATTAAGTTGTCCGCATGATTTATCAGAGAACCAACTTTTTCAATTAGATTACCAATTTTGGAAATTATAAATATAAAAGATAGAGTAAGAACAAATATTAAAATTACTAAACTAATTATCTCTTTATATTCTCTCCACCATGGTTGCGATTTATCTTTATAATTTCTCTTAATTAATTCTTTAAGATTTGTGTAAGCGTAACGCATATCTGTGTGGTCGTATTCTAGGTTAGCTTCCGTCATATCCTCATTCATATTTCGCATACGGAAGTTAACTATTTCCTTATTATTCTTAATCATAAACCAGTAAGAATTTTGTCCCATTCTTATTGTTGGCCTAGGTAAATACATCTTTTTTTCTTTTACATAGAAAACAGGTATGTTAGTCCCAGGAACAATTAATTCGCAAGCCATATCTTTTCCAATAGCCACGGGCAATCCCCCGACTTCTTCAAACCAATGTATGCTTTTATTATAACTTTTCTTTTTCTTTTTTAAGTAATAAATATAATAAAAAATTCCCCCGACGACAGCAAATAAAACTATAAGAAGGATAAATTGCCCCGCCCCTTTTAAAAGGCCAGACGGATTAACATTATTTAATATTTCTATATTTTCTGTTCCAGGTATACCCAAAGCCATAAATCATAATGGTAATTTAACTTTATAAATCTTTGTTTTTGTTAACAAAAATAAAAGAATAAAAAAAGAAAAGAGGATAGGTTAATTAAAACCTATCTTAATATACAAATTCGGGACCGTTGCTTTCGTTCTTATCCCCCTTATTACCCTTCGCAATTAACATTACGATAGCAAGTAATCCTACTAACATGAAAATTAATAGAACAATCGCCGCGATTGTAAAGAAAGTGTTAGAGAACGTAAAGAAAGTTCCGAAACCACCAGATACGTTGTCTATAACTGCTTCTGCGTTTAACTCACCAGTTCTTTTAACTGTTACAGTATAAGTTATATTTACAACTGGATAAACTGTGTTTGATCCATTAGTAATAGTTCCCGCAGTTGCGTCTACGATATATTCGGAAGTATTCAGTAGAATTTGAACATCATTTGCTACATCAGAAGAATTCCAAACTTCGCCTACTGACCAACTTGTAAAATTATTATTACTCTTTTCTGCGATTGTAAAAGTGTTTGAATCATTTAATCTTCCGCCAGTAAAATTTACAACAAGATCCGCGTCTGGTTGAAAGCCTAAGTTTCCACTTAAATTTCCATAAATCATTAACCAAACAATACCAATAAAACCAATTACACCTAGCCCGCCTAGGATTAAACCCGATTGCTGAACTTTTTTAGCTATACTCATTTTTCTTTTTTCCCCCTTTCACTTGTCTTATAAAAAATAAAAAATAAAAAAAATAAATTAAATTGACTTAGACTTACGCGAAGCCGTCATCTCCTTTCTTACCACCTTTCTGTCCCTTAGCAATTAACATTACAATAGCAAGTAATCCTACTAACATGAAAATTAATAGAACAATAGCCGCGATTGTAAAGAAAGTGTTAGAGAATGAAAAGAAAGTTCCGAAACCACCAGATACGTTATTTATAACTGCTTCTGTGTTATTAAATCCTTGTGAGTTTGCCGCGAAACCTAAGTTTCCACTTAAATTTCCGTAAATCATCAACCAGACAATACCAATAAAACCAATTACACCTAATCCACCCAGGATTAAACCCGCTTCTTGAACTTTTTTAGCTACACCCATTTTTCCGTTACCCCCTTTCACCTTTTTAAATATGTAAAAGACGTGGTATAAAAAGCGTTAACAGTTATTTAAAGGTATGTTAACAAAAGTTTAACTGTGTTAACAAATATAACTACTTTCTTACTAGCCAAACAACTATAAAAATCAATCCTACTACAAAGATTTCTATAAAAATATCTTGCTGTATTATCTTTAAAGAAGTTCCTAATAATGCTATAAAGATTGTGGCTATTGCACTTACTCCGAACGCGCTTATCATATCCCCTTTAACAAACTTTTCTTCATCTGCATTCTTCAAGGCAAAAGCAATTACTAAAAAGAAAGCTAACATCACTCCCGAATAAAAATGATACCAACAGCTAGTAGGGAAAGCCAATATCCCTTTAATGCTATTGTCTACTAATGTTTCTAAGCCTGCGCATACCATTTTAACCACCCAGTTTGTATAGAACCCAAAGCCCAATTATTATGGATAATATTAATATCGCACTAATCACAGAAACAACTATTGGATCCATTCCTAAGAAGGTTACGGGTAATTTAATTATTGTATTGAATACAGCTACTACCATCCCATTAAAAACTTTTCCAGTAGAAACTATTGAAAATAATAAAATGGTTCCAAATCCACTCGTCGGATTTTCACTTTCAAATAAAGTTTTCTGTGCCTGGCTTTTACCTCTTAATTCATCTAAGTTTGTCCTTAGGCCAAAAAAAGTGCTATTCATTACGGAATTTTCTATGAAAGGATCTTCCACATCATTTTCTTCTTGAAAGCTTGTGCTAAAAGCAAATAGGGAAAATATAACTAACCCAATTAACATGAAGCTTAAAAATAGATTAAAAAACTTAGCCATTTTCTAAGGCGACCTCTCCGCATTTATTTTATATATTCCGACTAGAACAATTATTAAAAGCCATAGACCACTAGCCCCCGCGCCTATTAAATCTCCCGAAGTTAATCCTAAATATACTGAACCGATAGTATTAATTCCAATAGCAACTAAAACACCTGTCTTTGAATTACTAAACATTAATACTAAACTCATAGCCATAACAAACATAATTAAATATCCCGCGTCCCCAAAATTAGAACTGTCCAATTTAACATTGCTCGTAATTGCTAAAACTCCATTTACATAAATTTCGGTTTTTAAAACACTTTCATCTAGGTTAGGATCAATATCACAAACCAAAGTTCCACCAGAAGAAGTTAAGGAAGTTTCACAAATAGTTCTATTACCAAAAATATCGTTTCTAGTTGTATTTAAGATTACTGTTTTAACGCTTCCATCAGTAGTTAAGAAATTAAAAGTAATTCTATCTATACTCTCGTTAAACTCTGGCTCATTAAAAATTATTCCTAAACTGCTATCATAATTAAATATACTTTCTACCGAATCAAAAGCGTTAAGTTCTATATTACAATCTCCAATAGTGAAGTCATCACAGAAGGCAACTATATTTTCAAAATTTCCTAACACTACATTGTCTTTAATTATTCTTACATTATAGACTACGTCATTCCTAACTAAATGTAAAACTGCCTGTCCGTTAAAATCTGTTTTTGGTAACTCTACTGTCTTAAATGTATTCTCACTAATGTATTGCCTATCTACATTAACCAAAGCGTTTTCTACTGGAAGGAAATCTGAACCAGTAAAACTTAATTGGAACTCCGTAGAATCACTTATGTTTAAATCGTAAAGTCTTATGTCTTGCCTTGCTGTTGAATCTGTTAATTCTAGTCCTACAATGTTATAATATTCTATTGCGCTTGTTGGGGTTTCATATCTTACTACAACATCTAAAGAATAATTAGAATTGCTTGTTAGATTTACATTTAAACATATTCTCGTCGGGTTTTGGAATGAAATTTTTGAAAAGTTAACAATTACTTCCGACCTATCACCAGAAAATAAATTATTTGCTGTTTCTATTGTAACGTTCGGTAATTGCACTTGTGTTTCTTCATCTACTAATGTAAAATTTATAATTTCATTTGTAAAAGTTGAACAATTATCTAAACTTATATTACTAACCGTTTGACTTTGTGTAGTTAAATTAATATTTGTTGAATCTGAAAGTGTCATATTCCAAAAGAAAGTTTTATTTGCGCTTGCTTGTGTATCTGGGACTAGGAAATTTGGTTTTCTTAAAACTGTTATATCTCCGATTAAAAAACTATCCCCTGTTTCTACACTTCCATTATAAACAAAATTCACTTCTGAAATTGTTAAGCCTGTTCCAAGTTTACCAAAGGCAAAATAGTTTTCTAAATTTCCTTCTATCGTTTCATTTTCAAATGTATTATTTATTTCAACAAATTTAAAATCAAAAGCTGTGGAATCAAAAGCGCTTAATCCAAATATATCTGTCACATTGAAAAATAAACTATTTGAATCTAGGGCATAAGTGAAAGTTGTTTTATTTACATCTACACAATCGCTTATACTTATGAAAGTTGTAGAACCATTATAATCATAAGAACAATTAGTTATATGTTCAGATAGATTTGTTCCTTCTTCTACTACTGACCAATTTAAATTTAAAGTATTCCCTAATGCAATAAAATCTAAAGTTCCTATTGGATCTAAAATGCTTACCGTCGGCGCTGTTATATGAACTATTAATGTTCTGTTTTCAGTAACATTACAACCCCCAGAGTTACACGCTTCCACGGACCAGTTTAAATTCTGTTCTCCATATATATTTGAAAAACTATAATTGCCTTCTATACCAGAACTATTTGTTTGATTAATTCCCCCGTTTATTCTTAAACTAACATTTAGAAGATTTGTATTTGGTGTTGTAACTGAACTGTTTAACAATACTCTTTTGATTGTTGTATTAAAATTATCTGCGGGACTTGATAAATTAACTTGTGGTTTTGTATTTATTGTAAAGGTTCTAGCTGTTCCGTTTACGCAAGCCACAACAACGCAAGCTTCATAATTCCAAGTGTGTTCCCCGTCTGAAATAATCTTAGTAAAAATATAATGATCTAATATTCCAGTTGCGTTAGTTTCATTTGCTACGTCATCAATAAATAAAGTTACGTTAATTGGTGTTATGCCTGTTACTGAACCATTAAAAATTATTGTCATATCCGTAGTATTGAAAAAATCTACTGGAGAATTTAAAGTAATTATCGGATCAAAAGAATCTTTATAAGCTATTCCGCTTCCCCCATTATGAAGTTGGGTTACTTCCGCCGACGTTAATTCCCTTGACCAAATACCCCAATCAGATACATTACCTTGAAGAAAATTATCCGTTCCAAATCTATTAACACCAAATCCTATAAAAGTTCCTGGATTTCCGAAAGTTCCTATTGCTGTTCCGCTTCCAATTTCAGAACCATCCACATATAATCTCAAATTATCATTTTCTTCAACTGTCCCTACAACATGAACCCATTGGTCCTCTGGAAAATTTCCATCAAAGGCTATGGGAAAAGCTGAACCATCCCCCACACCCCATTGCATACCATTTGATTCATTTAATCTTAAAGCCCATAAACCATTTCCCGAATCTTCTGATACTCCTAGAACATAATTAAAAGATGTTGTAAAATCATCTATATAAACCCAACCCGCTATGCTAAATTCTGTCCAAGAATCCATATCTATAAAAGGAGATTTAGTTGCTTTACCATCTAAACCACCAAAACCAAACGCATTCCCCAGAGGTCCACCAGAAACCCCATAAGTAACACCTCCCGCAGTAGTTAGATTTCTGACACTTATATTTTCAAAAATAGTTCCGCTTGCGTCCCCAAAGGTCCAATATGCTTCTAAATCAACGTTTAAACTTGCCGTCCATGTTGCGTGTTTTTTAACTTTCTTCCCTGCAATAGTCCAAACAGCGTCTATGTAATCTCCAACTTCAACATCAGTTATTAACCCTATTGTTATTTTTCCTTTTGGAATGTCATTATTTTCTAATTTCTTCCACACTTCAATTTCTTTATATCCATCTTCGACCTTAGAACATTCTGAATATTTAGTTCCATTTTCATAAAATTTATTTTCGCAAACATCTTTATATTTTATTCTTTGTTCTATAATTAATTCTGCAAAGTAATAATCTTTTTCTACTTCTTCGCCCGTCCTCATATCTATAAAAATAACTTCTCCAAAACCGTTTTTATATATCTCTAAAATTAGTTTCATAAAACATTGTTGTTTTATTTTCTCCCGCCCCAACTTCTAGTATTTCGTCTATTGATTTATGGGATTTTAATTCTATTGAACCTAAACTTGAAGTTGGAATAATTCCTAAGAAAGAATTTTTAAAATCAACTCTTAAATCCTCATTTGAATATTTTATTTTATTATCCCAATCTGCACTTGATACAAAACCAAGTAAAAAAATTCCTAATACAAAAATTATTAATATTTTACTTTTCATATTTTCCCCCTTTGGATAAATTTTCTTTAATTAATAACCACTGGTGATTTTCAGGTGAGAAAGCTTTTTTAGCTTCTTTATCATTAGTCAAATCAAAAGAACATAATGGTTTAATATGATCTATGTGGTATTTAGAAATATCTTTTGGAAATGGAATTAGATGATTTATAATTTTTTCATAATCTAATTTAAATTTTTTACTTCTTAAATATCTTTTTTCTTTTATATAAATCTCAATCGCACGAAGTAATCTTCTTTGTAACCTTCTTTTTATAGCAAAATTTAAGTTTTTCTTTAATCTTTCTCTTTGCCAAATTTTAATATACTCTCTTCTTCTTTCTTTAACTTCTGATTTTCTACGATATTCTTTACCTTTTTCTATACCTTTTTCGCTTCTATTATATTTTGTTTTAATTCTTAGTATTTTTTCTCTATTTTCTTCAACATATTTTTTATTGTATTCTCTAAGTTTATCTTTATTTTTTTCAGAATATTCTTTTTTTTTCATTTTAAAACCCCGAAATGTTTGATCCATCCCCCCCTTGTTCATCCCCTCTTTTTCTAACTCTTGTATAAGTTAAAATCATTGTTAAAATTCCCGCACTCGCTATTATTATTGGTAAGTTTAACATGAATTTTGAAGTCTTTGATATTGTATTTGTGAACACATCACTAAGTAAGCTAGTGCTATTAATGAATGTTTCGTAAACTTGTGAAACATAAATAGCGGGAATAAAGAATAATACTAATATAAACATATCAACTATAAAAAATATTTTAGGGTTATTCCTTCCAAGAAAGAAACCACTAAAGATCATTAATAAAACCATTCCGAATAATAAAATAACTCCTATTGTGTCCGCATTATTTAACATTCCTGTATTTATTTGCCCGAAGGTTGCGTCTGAAATATTCCTTAAATTAACTTGGCCCATATCTACATCTTGTCTTAAAACATCATTTACCGTGTTAAAAGTAAATACTGTTATTCCTAGGAAAATCGCCATAAGTAACGAAGTAAAAATTATTACAAATCCCCAAATTACCGAAGTTCCTTTTTTATTTATCATTTTTTACCTCTAAATTTTTTTTGATTGTATCTTCTTTAATAGTTTTCCATTCTCTATGCTTAGTAATTAAGTTTGTTAATTTTCTTGTGGATTTTCTTTTTTTATCTACTCCTATTTTTATTCTTTTATCTTTAATATCCTCTAACTCTTTACTAAAATCTTCCCCTATTCTAGCTGTAATATTTTTGTCTGTCATTGTTAACCACTCCCGAACTTCTTTAAGTTCCCAAGAATATTGGCGTCCCTAATAATTTCAAAGAAAGAGATTACAAGTATAAGTATTCCTAATGGTAGTGCTAGATTATTCATTACTTGGAATATGAAACCAAAGAATCCATAATACATTGTTAGGACTACAAAATTATCCGCTAATCCTATTAAAATATTTAAGAACCAAGTAAACAATACCCAAGTTAAAAGTATTAATGCTAGCTTAACATATTTTAATTTTGTAATTTTAATTACTGCACCTTTTTCGTTTACTTCATTTCCATAAGGTGTTGCGATCATAAAGTAAAAACTTATGACAAATAATAAAAATACCCCAAAGGCTAAGATGAAATATGTTAGGGATTCTCCCGTTTCTAGTAAAGTTCCTGATTTAGTTATTGTTATAAAAGTTGCGAAAGAATTTTCGCACCCATCAGAAATACCTGTTATATCATACCTTCCTAATTGAGATGTATTTGTAATGTTATAATGGAAAGTTCCTCCAGAAACAAAAGTCATATTTTGACTAATTACCAAAGCACTTTTAGTTGGTAGTAATATTGTATCAAGAGTTATATAAGTTGCATCATTACAAACCTGAACAAAAGTAAAATTTTGGTTTTGTTTTCCTGTTCCTTGATTGTCCAAAGCCATAACTGGTGCTATTAAAAGTATTCCCATGATTATTGTTATTAATATTTTTTTCATTTTGACCTTACTCTATAAACCCCTTCTTTATTTTGTGTGATTTCTATATTTGAATTTGTTAAATCTAAAGTTGTATCTATGGGAATATCTTTAGAATCCATTTTGTTTTCTTCTACTAACTTTGAGTAAAATAGACTTGATGAGACTGTATTTATTTTTGTTTTAAAATCTGAATTTGCTACTGATAATATACTCGCTGTTGCTATTCCAATTATTAGAATTCCTACAATTATTGTTATTAATATTTTTTTCATTTTTTCTCGTTAAGTGTGAAATTTAATTTATCTGATAAAGATTCATCCACTTTAGAATCTCTTTTGTCTTTTATCTTAGATAATTTCTTAAGAAATTCTTCAACTTGATTATTTAAATCTGTTTCTATTTCTGCTTGGTTTAAGAGATAATAATTTACACAATCAGAAGTATTCAATTGTTCTGTTTCATTCCATCCCCATTGAATACAATAATTATATTCGACTTTAAAGTCTTTATTTATTCCGCCTGTTTCATTTGCTGTTCTGTTTGCAACTTGTTTTAAATTAGCTTTACAAAAATAGGCATCTGTTTTTATACATTCACTCATTTGTGGATTAGTTATTCCATAAAATTCTAAGTTTTGTATTTCTTTCTTTTCAAAACTTAATGTTTTATTTTTTGAAATTTCAGAAAGGGCAAATCCCGTTCCAATTATTAAAAGTCCTACAATCATTATTATTAATATTTTTTTCATTTTAATTTCCTATCCGAATAAAGTTTACATTGATTGCGTGTAAATCTAAATCTGCCGTTCCATCATTATTTCTTGCTTGAAGGTTTATGAAATCTCCAGTATTTAATTGTATAAAACCAGAACCTCCTAAATTTCCAACATCTCCAGAAGCACCTATTTTTCTATGAGCATCTGTTTGGTTTTCTGGTTGATTGTTTTTTGAGAGAATAAATTGATATTCTTGATTATTCCCTACATTTCCAGTTGAAACAGAGAAAGAAGCTTTATACAAACCAGATATTTCTGCGGTTAAAGAATTTGCTGTTGGATTGTATGTAAAACCGTTAAGTGTTTGTCCTGAATGGTCTGTATCTGTTGAATTTATTGAAAGATTAATATAAATACCTTGAGTTATTATATCTCCTGCCCAACTTCCAGAATCACTATGTGCCCACATTTCTGCATAAGGTAAGTTTATTGTTGCGTTCCCATTTGTTTGATTTAAATTTCCAGAAACATCAAGTCCATTAAACCAACCCTTTAACCATCTTAAAACAGAACTTCCAACTGAACCTGTTGAAGTTATTTCTGGAATAATATTTTCTCCAAAAGTTACATTCCCTGTAAAATTTCCATCACCTACAACATTTAATTTATTTTGTGGTGTTGCTGTTCCAATTCCAACATTACCATTTAAAAAACTATAATCTCCACCATTCATATCTACTGTAAAATTAGGGCTTCCAACTTCCCCAAGTATAGAGAAATTTTCACCATCAAAACCAAGTGAAATATCATCAGCATCTCCGAAGAAATGTTTTTGATTATCGTTTTGTCTTATTGAACCATTAACATCTAATTTAGCGTCTGGGCTTATTGTTCCAATTCCAACATTTCCATTAGAATTTATTATTGCTTTTTCAACACCATCAATATTAAATCTAATTGTTTTTCCATTAATTGTTACTCTTACAGAATCATCTCCTAATTCTATAGCCCCTTTTTCCCCTGTTGAAATTCCACTTCTTGATTGTAAAACATTTATTTCATTAGAATTTGCAAATGGATAAGAATTTCCTCCACCAGAATTATACAAATCTTCTATTTCAATTGAACTTAAATCTCTATCCCAAATTCCAACTTCATCTATTATCCCACCAAAAAATGTCGTTTCTCCAGAACCTAAAAAATTAGAATCTCCAATACGACCATTGTCTATTAAAGCACCATAATCATTAAACCAAAAAGTTTTATCTGTTGAAAGAGAAAAAGTTTGAGCTACCTCAACCCCATTAACATATAAAACTGGTTCTGTTCCATCTTGAACAATGGCTACATGAGCCCAAACACCATCACTAAATACTGCTGAATCTGTAATAAGTGTAAATCGACTTCTTATAGCAATACGAAGTTTTCCATCTGTTTCCATTGAAAGGTGTATCCTTCTGTCAGCATCAGTGTCAGAAAATCCTATGATAACATTTCTTGCAGAAGGAGTAGCATCAGTTGGTTTAACCCAAGCTGTCCATGTTCCAATCGTAGAACTAGATAAATCATTAACAGCATTATCTATGTCAATAAAATCAGTTGAACCATTAAAACTGTAAGCAGTATTTATTTTACCCTCAACTTCTGGAGTAGCTCCATTGTTTGTTCCATCATTCAAACCAGTAGAATCTAAAACAGCCCCAGAACTTTCATCTAATTTATAATAACTTATTATATTAGTTGTTAAAGCTGTAATTGGAAAAACAGTGTCTATAAAAGTTGTTAAAGAATTTGCGTTTATTTTTTTTATTTCAAGAAAATCCCCATCTGGATTTTTTACATTTAAATTTCCTACAATATTTACATCAGATAACAAGTTAATTATTCCACCATTTGTATTAAAATTCCAAATTCCAGAACCAACTTCTTGTAACCAATTCCAATGAGTTCCATTATATTCTTTTGAAACATCGTCGGCGTCTCCTTGAAAAAACTTTTGATTATCGTTTTGTCTTATTGAACCATTTGTTAAAATATTTCCGTTTACATGTAATGTTTCCTGTGGGTTTGTTGTTCCAATTCCAACACGACCTGAACTTAAAATTCTCATTACTTCAGGG
>Ga0209976_10000315_pt1 | contig 34663 bp, 48 predicted proteins | sample SumtaG_FD_182806 | JGI IMG/M metagenome (GOLD analysis project Ga0209976, IMG submission 182806) | Deep subsurface microbial communities from Indian Ocean to uncover new lineages of life (NeLLi) - Sumatra_00157 metaG (SPAdes) (version 2) | ecosystem: Environmental > Aquatic > Marine > Oceanic >...
GAAACTCATCCACATATACATAAAAAGGCTTCCGCTTTTCTTCCGGCACATCTTGTCGACTCATAGCCGCAATTAAAAGCTTTGGCACCAAAATCAACCCCAAAAAGTTACTATTCTCCTCTCCAATTCTGCCTTTAGCTAAATTAATCAACAAAATCTTGCCCTCATCCATCACCTGCCTAAAATTAAAAGAACTCTCGCTCTGGCCAATAATATTTCTCATCATTTTGTTCGTCACAAACCGACCAAACTTAGACACAATATAATCCAACACCTCCGACTTATGAAAATCAGACGTTTGCGCTATCTGATCAGTCCAATAACGCCTAACAATCGGGTCCTTCACTTTCGGCAACAACTCCTGCACATACTTACTGTCTGTCAAAACCCTAACCACCTCTATAAATGTGGTTCCCTCCTCACTCATCACCGTTAACATTGCATTCCTAATCGCATGCTCAAACCTCGGTCCAATAATCCCCGTCTTATGAGGATCATACAATTTATACATCAACCCCACAATCGAGGTCACCACAAAGTGCTTTTCCTCTTCTGTCTGCGCCTCCAACATGTTTAAACCCATCGGTCTATCTGTGTCTGAGGGGTTAAAATAAATCACATCCTCTGCCCTTTCTGGTGGAATCATCTCCAAAATCTTCTCTACCGTATCATGAGGGTCAATAAAACACACTCCCTTGCCCTCCCGAATATCCTGCATAATCATGTCTGTCAACAACTCAGACTTCCCCACTCCAGTCTTACCAATAATATATACATGTCTCAACCGATCATCATTAGTAATATGCACCGGCCTAGTTACCCCCCGATAAACACTCCTACCTAAATACAAACCCTGCTTAGGCACCATCGCTGGCGCTGGTGCTCTCTTTGCTCTCAACCAGAAAATATGCGGCGTCTCCACACTCTTGTTAGGTAAGTGGTAAATCGTCGCTAACTCCTCTATCGACAACACGCTCTTGGATCTCATTAAAGGCTGATAGCGGTAAATAAAGTCAATCATAAACATCTTCTTCAACCGCACTTTAGTCTTAGTAAACTCATTATGATCCGAACTAAACTGGGAAAAGGCTGACACCATATTTGATAAATGCGCCTCCGCTGCCTCTTTAGTGGTTGACGACACCACCAATCTAGCACTCACTTCAAACCCCGGCTTACTGCATTTATTTTCTATCTCCTCATAAGTCTTCGGATCAACCTTGTACTCCGCTGTCTCTGGATCTGCCTCGGTCTTTTTAGTTTTAGCAATATAGGTTCTGCCTGCCCTCTGCCACTTACCATCAGCCGGCGACACCAAAACCTGCATCACTGTTCCTTCATTATCCTCCATCTTAGCCATCGCTGCCGTTATTGTACTTAACGGATCCACCGGCAAATCCTTATACACCTGAATTGGGAAAAACGAAGCATTTTTTAACTTCAAAGCCGCAAACGCCACCTTACCATGATCAGTAAACACACTGTACTCATCCACCTCTTGAACATCAGCTCCTGGATAGGCTCCATGAATCTGTTTCTCCACCAAATCCCTCAGCTTTTCCGGCACCGACACATAAAACCGAATATCCTCTTTTCTCGCCACTATCTCAAACGACATATGTTCTTGAGCCTTTAAAAACCCTAAAATCCCTCCCCCTTTCTTCACACTAAACAACGAGGCAAACATCTGCTCAGCTGCATCAATCTTAACTTCATTGTCCCGTGGTACTGCCACCTGCAATAACACAAACTCCAAGGATCTCTTCTCCCTATCCTTAAACTTCCACCATCGAACTAACAAATACAACAAGCCCGTCAATCCCACCATCCCCAACCCCACCACCACTGCTATCATCAGTAAATATTTGGCTTGGTCAATAAACGCATTGACTGGATCCATTATTTCTTCCTATACGCTACTTTATTACCAAATATCTTTATCATTCTAATACACCACTCCGCCAACCAGCGAACGCTATCCACTAGCTTATGATGTAAACCCTTCTCCACCTCATCCTCACTTAACGGCAACACCACCTTAAAACCCTTCTTTTTCTTCTGAGCATCATCCAAAATTACCTGGCCTTTATCATCCATCACCGGCTGCTGCAACTGACTATCTTCCTTCTCCAACTTCTCCAACCAACCTTCCACCTCAGGCTCTAAATCCACCTTCCGGGTATACTCAGTCATTGGCGTTCTCTCTTGAACTCCCCCTCCCTTCTCCTTTGCTCCAGCCGGCACTCCAGCCACCACTTTACCTGGTTTTACCTTAGCATCTGGCTTCTTTTTCTGATCATCACTGGGCAGGTTAACCATATCCTAATAATATCACAAATCTTTTGCTCCATAATCATTTTCAGTCTCTAAAATCACACTGCACTGAGAACACCCCTCCACATGTTCAGCAAACTCCTCAGAAGCCGGCCTATCTTCACTTTTTATCCTAACGCCCTCACCACAATACCCAACGATTTTCTTACTACTATCATCACCTGACGATTTAGGTAATCGCTCTCCACTAGTCATAATAAACTTACCCTAGATTCTACACCACCGCCTAACTCCCCACTACACTAAAGCTCCACCCCCTCTGTTGAAAGCCTTTCCTTAATAATTTATAATTCCCTTAAGTATGGAAAAGAAAAAAGAGCCAAAGAAAAAAGAGAAGAAAACGCCAAAAAAGGAGGAAAAAACTGAAACTCAGCTTGCCAGAGAACTAGGCATAACAAAACCACAAGCCGGAATCCCAGACCTTCAAGCCATTAAAGACGTTTTCGGCCTTACCCCTGATCAACTAGACCATGATTCTGATCTACCTGTTTTCACTAAAGGCTCTGATAAAAGAAAATCTGGTGGTCGCACAAGCACCGAGTCTGACACATAAGCTAACCTTTAGAACTCATAACCCGTCTCTTGCTTACATATTTTACGCCAATCTTTCTTTGGTTTTACCCCAAACTCTTTTAACAATGTTTCTAAATAATCCAGCGGTAAACCAATAATCGTTGTTATTCCTCCCTCAAACTTTTCTACCAAACTTCCAAACTCTTTAATCTCATCCTGAATCGCATAAGCTCCTCCCTTATCCAACACCTCATAGTTCTTCACATATTTATCTATTATCTCCTCCGGATACCTCTTCATCTTCACCCTAGTCACTGCCACGCTCATCACTGCTTTATCTGTCTCTGCTTCCACCACCGCTACCCCACAATATATCTTATGAAACCTACCCCTCAACTTCCTCAACATCTCCTTAGCCGCTTGCTTATCTTTAGGCTTACCCATAATCTCCTTACCTAAACTCACCACCAAATCTGAGCCAATAATCAAGCCCTCACCAATTTCCTCCTTAACAGCATATGCTTTTCTTAAAGCCAACTCCCCTACTAAATCTCCTGGATCATCAGTCTTCACCAAGCCCTCATCATACCCATGATCCACCACCTTAAAATCCAAACCCAACCACCTCAGCAATCTCTTTCTTCTGGGAGAACCTGAAGCCAAATATATCTTCATATCCCTATGTCTCTCTTATTTCTGTCTTAGGAAGCCATTTACAAACATCAGCTAAAATAGCCTTCATTTCTCTAAAACTGTAAGGCTTTGTTTTTAAATAAGCCGGATCTAAGCAGTTTTTAGACTGAAACTGCTGCAATACCCAGCGAAAATCAGTCTTTAATCTTCTTAATTGCTTAGCTAAGCAAACCAGGTTTTTTTTATCATGAATTCCAGGGACAACTGTAGTTCGAAACTCATACTCCAACCCTGATTGCAAAATCAGCTTAATAGATTCTATTGGAGCCGGAAGCTTAACCTTAATCACTTTTGAGTAATCTTCAAAAACAGTCTTAATATCCATAGCTATAAAATCAACTATTTTCTTTTTAACCAATTCTTTAAGCATTTTAGGATTACTGCCATTAGTATCTAACTTAACCTCAAGCCCTAAATCTTTTATTTTTTCACAAAAATCAGGTAAATCTATCCAAATAGTCGGCTCCCCCCCGGTAATACAAACTCCATCTAAGGTCTTTTTTCTTTTTTCTAAAAACTTAAAAAAATAATCTTCTGAAATTACCTCAAGTTTGGCTTTTTTAAAACTTTTTAAACTCACTAAATCTTTATTATGGCAAAAAGGACAGCGAAAATTACACCCAATAGTAAAAACCGTACAAGCCACTCTGCCAGGAAAATCAATTAAAGTTGTTTTTTGTAAACCCCCTAAAAGCATAAACTTATTTCACTGTAAGTCTATTATAGGTTTTTCGTTTATAAAATTCTGACTCTTTTCCCGGATTCCATTGGCTCACCGGCCGCAAATAACCAACTATACGGGAATAAACCTCACAAACAGTCCTTTTTCCCCCATCACACTTCGGGCAAAATTTATGTTCGCCTTTTAAATAACCATGAACAGGACAAATACTGAAAGTTGGCGTTAAAGTAAAATAAGGCAAACTATAATTATTAGCGATTTTTTTTATCAATCTTTTAACTGTTGTTGTATCACTTAAACTTTCTCCTAAAAATCCATGCAAAACCGTTCCCCCATTATACAAACACTGCAGCTCATCCTGATGGTCCAAAGCCTCAAAAATATCATCGGTGCTGTCTACCGGCAAATGAGTCGAATTAGTATAAAACGGCTCAATGCCATTTTTACCTGAATCTTTTTCATGAGCTGTCAGAATATCCGGATTTTTCTTTTTATCAATTTTGGCAAAACGATAAGAGGTTCCCTCAGCCGGCGTAGCCTCTAAATTAAACATCTGCCTTGTTGATTTTTGATACTGTAAAATTCTTTTTCTCATAAAACTCATCACTTCTAAGGCAAAAGCCCTGCCTTCATCATCCCTAATACTCTTACCTAAAAAGTTTTCTAAGGCCTCATTCATTCCTACAATTCCAATCGTACTAAAATGATTAGACCAATATTGACCCATACGTTTTTTTACATCAGATAAATAATAAGAACAATAAGGATATAGACCTTTTTCAGTAAACTCCTCAATTGCCTGTCTTTTAATCAATAAAGAATCCTTGCAAATTCTCATTGTCTTACTCAGTCTTTGGAAAAATTCTTTCTTAGTCTTGGCATGATAGCCAATCCGCGGCAGATTAATCGTCACCACTCCAATCGAACCCGTAAGAGGATTAGCCGCAAATAAACCCCCTCTTTTACGAAGCACTCTGTTATCCAATTTAAGCCTACAGCACATACTCCGACTGTCTTCCGGCTTCATATCTGAATTAACATAATTAGCCCAATAAGGAATGCCATATTTCCGAGTCATCTCAAAAATTGGTTCTAAAACCGGATTGTCCCAATCAAAATCTTCAACTACTGAATAAGTTGGAATCGGAAAAGTAAAAACTCTCCCTTGGGCATCACCTTCAAGCATCACTTCAGCAAAAGCCTTATTAAACATATCAATCTCTTTTTGAAAATCCTTATATTGGGCCTTAATCGGCTTACCTCCAATAATCACCACTTCATCGCCAACCATCTTAGAAGGCGTTAAGTCCAAAGTAACGTTAGTAAAAGGACTTTGAAACCCAACTCTCGTAGGCACATTCATATTGTAAACAAACTCCTGCATTGCCTGCTTGACTCCTTTATAAGACAAATTATCAACCCTAATAAAAGGAGCTAAATAGGTGTCAAAACTGGCTACGGCTACCGCCCCGGCCACCTCACCCTGAAGAGTGTAAAAAAAGTTAATCAGCTGGCCTAAAGCAGCAGAAAAATGCTTTGGCGGAGCAGAATTAACTTTTCCAGACACCCCTCCAAAACCCTTGATTAATAAATCCTTCAAATCCCAACCACAGCAATAAGCTGACACTAAAGCCAAATCATGAATATGAATATCTCCATAAAGATGAGCCTTGCGTATCTTACGGGGATAAATTTTATTAAGCCAAAAATTAGAAGAAATAGTCGAAGCCACATAATTATTTAAACCCTGAAGTGAATAAGTCATGTTGGCGTTTTCCTTAACCAACCAGCTGGCTTTATTAAGATACTTCTGAATCAACTCATCAGAATCAACCAAAGAAGTAATATCGCGAAGCCTTGTATGCAAATCCCGATAAAGAGTATGCGCCCGAAGAGTTTTCTCATGCCCTTTTTCCAAAAGAATTTTTTCAACAACATCTTGAACTTGTTCAACTTCGGGAATAATTGTCTTATTAAATCTTTCCTCCAATTCTTTAACTACCAATCCTGCTAAATATTTAGCTTTCTTTTTATCTTTTCCGCCGGCAGCTTTAGCCGCCAGTAAAATAGCCCTCTCAATTTTGCCTACTTCAAAAGGAACAATTATACCATCGCGCTTTTTTATTTTTTTAATATCAGTTTTTGTTTTAGCTCTGGGCATACTTAAAATCCAATTTCTTTTACCAGCTTGGTAAAATCCTCAATCTCATCAAAATCTAAATACACACTGGCAAACCGTACATAAGCCACTTTATCTATCTTTTTTAATCTCTTTAGAATCGCATTACCCACCACTCGACTAGGCACTTCACTATGCTTCTTTCTAAGCATCTCTCTTTCCACCTCATCCACAATCTCTTCAATCAAATCACTCCTTACCGGTCTTTTCTCACAAGCTCGAATCACTCCTCGCCTCACCTTTTCTCTTTCAAACGTCTCCCGACTACCATCCTTCTTAACCACCAATAACTGCGGTCCTTCTACCCGCTCATAAGTAGTAAATCGCTTCTTGCATTTACCACACTCCCGTCGTCTCCGGGTTACCTCACTATCCTCGCTATCCCGCGATTCTAGTACCGACAAATCATCATGGTCACAAAATGGACATTTCATATGTGAAATAAAAAAACACTACGAGCAGTGCCAACCAAAACTTTATGCCACTATTCCTAGTATCGTCAACTGCCAATTTCCCATACAAACTATATCAACCTTTCCTCCACCTCTATAAAAACATTCTCTTCTTTCCTAAAGCCCGCCAAGCTAACAAACTATATCACCCTTTGCTGCCTCACCACTCCCCCGGCCACCTCCACCGGTACTCGCAACCGCACCAATTTATTACCCAACATTGCATAAAGGAGTGCTATAGCAACACAGGAAAAACCATAACAATATTCAAACATTTCCATATTATTGTCCCTTAAAAACCCCTCACTCAACTCACTAACATCACCAAACACTTCTAAGCCCGACTTCACCGGCACACTTAATTCCAAATCCTCAAACGCCAGCATCGGCACATCTTCTTTATTCATCGCTGCCCAATCAACCTCCCACTTCGGAATCTCCACCCTCTCGCTCACTTTATCATTCACCTCCATCTCTTTCTCACCCTCAAGCTCTGTTTGAAAAACCACCTTTTTCCCAACCTTCCTTGACTCAATCACCTCCTCTTCAATTACTTCTTGCTCTAATTCATAACTCACTTCTTCCAACCCACCTTCCTGTTTTCTCTCTCTCAGGTTCATCGCCGGCACCGTAAAATCTAACCCCACCTCCTCTATTTCTCCTACTTTCTCCTTTACTCCTTCTTCTTTAAAACTACTAACTCTTCCGCTCACCCCCACCTCTCCTTCAATCGCCTCCTCCATCCAACTTTCTTGCTTTACCTCAGTCTTTGACCTCAAAATCAAGCCGCCTGGACCACCCAACTCTGGCTCTACAGGTTCATCCTCACCACCGCCACTAAAATCAACCTCCTCAACCCAATCCTCTTCAATCTTATCATCCAGCCACCACCCACTTAACTCACTTGAATAAGTCTCTGAAATCACTATCTCAGGCGATTCAGTCCAACTCTCCTCTCCTGTTACTATCTCCTGAATTTCTCCAACCTCATCTGTCATTGTCTCTCCTATCGGCCAGCCAAAAACTGTCATCGTCTTCTTTTTAATCTCACCGCCCTCAACTAACCCTTCTGGCAAAGCTATTGATTGACCACTCAAAAACACCTCTACCTGCTCTCTTGGCTCTACTAACAAAACCCCACTTCTTTCTTGACGCACCTCTCTTATTCTATTCATTATCTGATTTTCTAAATTTCTCACTTCTTGAAGAACCTGATTATCGCTAAACATCTCACCAGGCGGAGCTTCTTTAAAAGCTGTCCACACATTTCCGTCTTTATCTACTGCTGTCTTTTCTAAAATATCTTCTGTCTCATCAGTGGTTGCTCCGCTTAAACCTCCACTAACAACTGTCACTCTTCCATAACCTTCAACTAAAGCTACTCCTGTCTCACTTGCCTGCGCTTTAATCATTGATTCCACTAAACCATCTCTTATTCTTTCATAAAGTCCATAATCATTAAATCCTGTTAACGCCAAACTCATTTCGCCATTTTTGATATCAACATTAAACAACTCATAACCAAATTCTGTTAATAAAACTTTCTGCTGATACTCACCATTCGCTCTTTTATATAACCCCTTCATCTGGCTGCTTAGCTTATCTTCTTGTCGCAAACTCACTCCAGCTTCCTTCAAGCCCTCATCAATCATCTCAAAATCATTTCTTCCTAATATCCAAAACCCATTTCCTTGGACTAACTTATTATCTAACCCACACTCCACCCCTGATTCCATCACCTCTAACTTTCTTTCAATTTCATCCTCATAGATTAAAAACATCACATCATGATACCGATCTTCCTCCCCTTCTACTCTGCCTCTTAACAATAAACTCAAAGCTACTTTTCTTCCATGCTCCATCTCAATTGCCTCTCTCTGCGCCTCACTCAACTTCACCTGCCTAACCGTATAAACATCCGCTGATTTAATCACCTGCATTTCCTCAGCTCTCAAATTAGTTAGCTCGAAATCTAGCTCTACCATCGGCTTCATTAACTCCAAACCACCACCTCTCTCTTCAAACAAACTCTGCCTTAATCTTGGTAATCGCTTAAAATTCAATCCTTTTTCTCTCGCATAATCCCTTCCTGCCTTATCTGTTGCTTTCAAACTTTGTCTTAACCTATCTTCAAACCTCACTCCAACCCCTTCTTCAACCAAAGGATAACCATCACCTACTGCTGCTAACTGCAAATCCACCACTCCGCCTAACTCTCTGTCAGTCGTCAAAACAACTTCTCTTTTAAATTCAACTACTACCATCAAAAAACCTTTCCCAAAAGAAAGGTCATTTACTCGTTGCCAGCAACTTGTAGACTTCCCTCCTGCTCGGGAGGTTGATTACAATCCTTAAGGGTCGGTCTTCTGGCTTTAACAGCTACGGCATAGCTCCGGACTCACACCGAATTCCCGTTTATCCCGACTGAAACGTCGGGAAGCCTTCTCTCCCGACATCCCGCCGGGAAATGGCTCATACCCTTAAGGCACTAATTGTCAATTATTTATTTTCCCTTCTTAGTCGTCTGCAACATCTGCTCCATCATTCCTTTATACTCATCCCCTAACTTCTCTCCCAGCAGCGACAGCACTTCTTCGTGTTTCATCACTGCCTTACCTAACTTTTCCTTAAACCTCATCTCCTCGCCCCCTTCTCCTAACTTAGTTGTCTCTGCCATGACTCTCTCTAAATATTTCTCTCCTTTAGTCAAGGTCGTCAACCCTAACTCCACTTTATTCCCCTCAATTAAAGCCCAACCCGCCCCCAATCGCTTATCTGCGTACAACAATAGCTTCTCTGCTTTAGCTAAGGGTTTGGTCGTCAACCATAGCTGAACTCTATCCCGAATCATTTTTACCCAATACAAAGGATGATCTGGTAAAATCCCTGGGTAAGATAAATAATAGTCCACTCCTCCAGCCTCTTCTGTCTTCTCCATCACCACCATCTCCTCAGCCTCGCCCGCTTCTGTCGCCTCCTCCACTGCCTGAGCTTGTACTAACGCCCGATTACCCATCATTCCCATCACCCCCACCATCAAACCCAATCCTACCATTACTGCCCCTAAGGACAACTTAATTCTATTATCTTTCATAATATCCTCCTTACCTACACTATATATAAAAGCTGATGGCAAAAGTCAATCTCATCTTGTATTATCAACCTATGGCAGCTAAAAAACTTCATCACATTACTATCATCGGCTCCATTGCTTCTGGTAAATCCACTGCCGCCAAAATCATCGCCCAAATCCTCAAGGCTCACTTAGTTGACGCTGATCTTTTTGAAGAAAATCCCTTCCTTGAACTCTTTGTTAAAGACATGCCTCGCTGGGCCTTTGCCAGCGAACTCTACTTTACCCGCCTCCGCCTTCAAAAGGTCAAAGAAGTCCTTGATAAAAGCAAAAATCAATCTGTGGTCGTCGACGCCGGCCTCCTCATGAGCACCTATGTTTACTGTAAAAACCATTTAATCCAAGGCACCATGACTGCCGCTGAATGGCAATTCTACCTCACCCTCATTAATGACCTTAAAACCAAAATCAAAGACCCTGACTTGGTTGTTTATCTTAAAACCTCACCAGCCACTCAACTTAAACGCATCAAAAACCGCGGCCGAGGCTTTGAAGCTGCCTACAAACTCAAATATCTAACTCAACTCACCGACCGCCTTGAAGAACTCATTGAATCTTTCCAGACTGATCACCAAGCCTACCTTATCTTTGACAGCGAAAAACACAACATCACCAAGCCTTCTGGCAAACGCGCCCTTATCTCTCAAGTTAAAGCCGCTCTCAAACAGCTCTAACTCCCAGCCTATCCAACACCAACTTCAAGCTTGCCTGTCTATCGTAAGAATAAGTATCAATCGCTAAATCATATAGCCCCGGATTGTAAAAATCTAACCACTCTCCCCGTCTGGCTGCTTGCAATTTCTCCGGCACCCGTTCCTCCCACTCCTTTTTATAAAGTCTTGACCACTTACTTAAGTTTTCCTCTTCTCGCTTAAAAATATGCTCTTTGGCTGCCTCCACCGACACTCCATCTCGATTCACCAATCTATCTACCCGCAAATCATCACTCTGACAATAAACCACCACTTTTAAAACTCTCTTCAACTTTAAAGCCATAAACCCTGACAGCCAAGCATCCAAAATCTGCCCCGACCCTTCTTGCAATTTCTTTCTCACCCCATAATCAACTTCTCTATCAAACTCATCCCCATAAACTGTTGCACTATGATGTAGCGGCACTCCTTTATCAAACAAGCCTTTCTTAACCGCATGCTCTCGCATAAAATCTCCTCCGCTAAAATACTTCCACTCCAACCTCTTCTCTAAGCCCCGCCCCAAGGTTGACGATCCTGCCCCTGGTAAACCTGATATGGTAATATTGCTATACCTTAAACTCTTTGGATCCACCATAATTACTGGCTATTTTTACACATTTGCTACAATATTTCCATGACTAAAAAGCCTTCTTCAAAAAAAAGCCACCGCTATAAAAAAAATCTCAGCTCTAAAATCAAACTCCTAACCAAGTTTGCTAAAAAAAATCCTCGCCAAGTCTTCATCATCGCTATCGCTGGTCTTATCGTCCTCATCTTCGCCATCACCATTCTCAAAGACCTCCCCTCGCCTGGCAAACTTCGTTCTGGCGCCTTCCCTGTCTCTACTCAAATCTTTGACAGAAATGGCCAACTCCTCTACGAAATCTATGCTGACCAAAATCGCACCCCCATCAAGCTCGAAGATCTGCCTGATTATGTCAAATATTCCACTATTGCCATTGAAGACAAAAACTTCTATAAACACCACGGTTTTGCTTGGGAAGGTATCACCCGCGCCTTTCTTAACATTGTTTTCAAAAAAAACCTCCAGGGTGGCTCTACCATCACCCAACAACTGGTTAAAACCGCCCTACTCACCCCTGAACGTACTCTTAGAAGAAAAATCCGTGAAGCCCTTCTCTCCTTTGCCACCGAAGTCCGCTATAAAAAAGACGCCATCTTAGAAATGTATCTCAATCACGTCCCTTACGGCGGCACTGCTTATGGTATCGAACAAGCTGCCCAGCTCTACTTTGACAAGTCTGCCAAAGATCTCGACTTAGCCGAAACCGCCCTCTTAGCCGGCCTCCCTCAAGCTCCTACCCGCTACTCTCCTCTTGGCCCCAATCCTGATGCTGCTACCAATCGTCAACACCACGTCCTTAATCGCATGCTCGAAGACGAATATATTTCCTCCGAAGATCACCAAGCTGCCCTTAACCAAGAACTCATCTTTGCTCCCCCAGCCCAAAACATCAAAGCCCCTCACTTCTCTCTTTACATTAAAGAAATCTTAGTTAACAAGTATGGTCAACAACTTGTGGAAAAAGGCGGCCTCCGCGTTACCACCTCTCTTGATCTTGATATCCAAAAACATGCTGAGGATGTCATCGCTACCGAAACCGCTAAACTCGAAAAAGCTCGCGTCTCCAATGCTGCTGCCCTGGTCACTAAACCCCGCACCGGTGAAATCCTTGCCATGGTTGGCTCTAAAGACTACTTTAATCTTGACATCGATGGCAACGTCAACATCACCACCCGTCTTCGCCAACCCGGCTCCTCCATCAAACCCATCAACTATGCTGTTGGTCTCATCAAAGGCTACACTCCCGCCACCATGTTCCTTGATGTTCCTGTTTGTTTTAATGCTCCCGGTCAACCTACCTCCTACTGCCCCAGAAACTATGATAATCAATTCCATGGCCCAGCTCAAATGCGCTTTGCTCTCGGTAACTCCTTTAACATCCCTGCCGTTAAAATGCTAGCTGCCAACACTGTTGAAGCCATGATCGCCACCGCCTCAGCCATGGGCATCACCACCTTTCAAGACTCCTCTCGCTATGGCCTATCTCTCACTCTTGGTGGCGGCGAAGTCCGCATGATTGACATGGCTGTTGCTTTTGGTGTCTTTGCCAACCAAGGCCTCAAAATCGACCTCACTCCCATCCTTAAAGTCGAAGACTATCGCGGCAATGTCCTTGAAACCATTAATCTGGAAACCGAGCTTCCAGTTGGCGACAAAGCCATCCCTCCAGAAGTCGCCTACCTCATCTCTCATATTCTTTTAGACAATAATGCTCGTCTCCAGGCTTTTGGTGGCAGCTCTGAACTAGTTATCCCCAATCACGCTGTTTCTGTTAAAACCGGCACCACCGATGATCTTCGAGATAACTGGACCCTGGGTTTTACTCCCTCTTACCTTGTGACTACCTGGGTTGGCAACAACGACAATACTCCCATGAATCCCTGGATTGTCTCTGGTGTCTCTGGCGCCGCCCCTATCTGGCATGACATCATGGCTTACATCCTTAAAGATCAACCTGACCAATGGCCTAAAAAACCAGAAAATGTCATTGGTCTCCAAGTCTGCAGCCTCACCGGTCTTAGACCCAACCCTGAACACCCCTGCGAAACCAGATTCGAATACTTTATCAAAGGCCAAGAACCTGGTATGGAACCACCTTTAAAACGCGGTATCTGGATCGACAAAGACACCAAGCTCCCTCCTGCTCCTGGTAAAACCGACAACCTTGAACTTCAAGAACACATTGTTCTCTCTGACCCCGTTCAAAAAGACTACTGCCTTGACTGCGAAAAACCTGTTGACGAAGAAGGTAAGCCTCAGGAACCCGTCTACATCATTAACCTCTTTCCTTCCAAAGAGTAACCATCTTCTCCCCTTTTCCTATAGTTATAGGGTATAATACCTCTTATGGACAAAGGCAATCTAAGAAAAAAACCTTCTTTTAACCCTTTTACTTGGGTGGCTTTTGTACTCCAACTCATTGGTCAAACCACCTATAAATCCCTCTTTTTCCTTCTCAAACTCCTCTTTCAAATCCTTAAAAACATCTCTAAGCTTTGCCAAGCTATTGGTAGCTTTCTCCTCAATGCCGGTAAAATCTTCACCTCCACCTATCAATCCACCTATCATCGCCTCAGCCGCCGTCAACTTCAACTCAAATTCCCCCAACCCCAACTTCCTCATCTCAAATTTCCTCAACTCCCTCAGCTTAAACTCCCCCGGTTTAAATTCAAGCTCCCTCAGCTTAAACTCCCCCGACTCAAGCCCTTAGCCAAACCCCAACCTAGTCGTCTCCAATACTTTCTTCTGTCTCTCCTCACCATCTTCATCCTCCTTTTCTACTGGTTTATCCTCAAAGATCTGCCTAAACCCACCGACCTTATCAACCGCCAACCCACTCTCTCCACCAAAATCTATGATCGCTATGGCACCCTTCTTTTCACCTTTTACAAAGATCAAAACCGCACTCTTACTAGTCTTAACGATATTCCTGACCACTTTAAACTTGCCACCCTCGCCATTGAAGACAGCCAATTCTTTCAACATAATGGTATTTCCTGGAAAGGCATCCTTCGCTCCCTCAAACAAATCATTCTTAGCCAAAAACTCCAAGGCGGCTCCACCATCACCCAACAGCTCATTAAAAACGCCCTTCTCACCCCTGAACGCACCCTCCAAAGGAAAATCAAAGAACTCATCCTCGCTGTTGAAGTTGAACTCCTCTTTTCTAAACAGGAAATTCTAGAAATGTACTTTAACGAAGTCTCTTATGGCGGCACTGCTTATGGTGCTGAACAAGCTGCCCAAACCTACTTTGCTAAATCCATCAAAGACGTCAACTTAGCCGAAGCCGCTCTCTTAGCCGGCCTTCCCGCCTCTCCTACCACCTACTCCCCTTTTGGCCTCAACCCCTATCTAGCTATCTACCGCCAACACCAAGTCCTTAACCGTATGGTTGAAGAACAATTCATCGCTCCCTTAGAAGCCCAACTAGCTAAACAGCAAAAAATCAAACTCGCTCCTCAATACACCAACATCAAAGCCCCTCACTTTGTCATGTACGTCAAAGACCTCCTTGTCCAACAATACGGCGAGTCTATGGTTGAGCAAGGCGGCCTAACCGTCACCACCTCCCTTGATCTCAATATCCAAAAAATCGCTCAGGCCACTGTTACTCAAGAAATCAATCAACTCTTTCCTTTAAACATCACCAACGGCGCTGCTTTAGTCACCCACCCTCACACCGGTGAAATCCTCGCCATGGTTGGCTCCCGTGACTACTTTGACACTGATCGTGATGGCCAAGTTAACGTCACTACCCGTCTTCGTCAACCTGGCTCTGCCATCAAACCAGTCAACTACTCAGTTGCCTTAGCCAACGGTTACACTGCTGCCTCGATCATTCAAGATAGTCCCGTCACCTATGACATTTCTGGCTCTAAACCCTACTCACCGATTAACTATGACCGCCGCTTCCATGGCCCTGTCACCCTTCGTCAAGCCTTAGCCAACTCCTATAATGTCCCAGCTGTTAAGGTTCTCAACAGCTATGGCGTTGACAAAATGATTGACCAAGGCAAAAAAATGGGCATCACCACCTGGACTCAACCTGAAAGGTATGGCCTGTCTCTCACCCTGGGTGGCGCTGATATCACCATGGTTGATATGGCTGTAGTTTTTGGTACCTTAGCTAACCAAGGTCTCAAAATCAATCTCCACCCTATCTTAAAAGTTACCGACGCTACCGATAAAACCTTGATGGACTTTTCCTGCCAAGATATCCCTAAAATCCAATTACCAAAACCAGCTGAAGCTGCCACCCAACATGTCTCTTGTAAACCTAATCCTGTTCTCAGTCCCCACACGGCCTACATTCTCACCGATATTCTCTCTGACTCTCTTGCCCGCATCCCAGCCTTTGGCACCAGCTCCTTTCTCAACATCCCCAATCATCAAGTCGCTGTTAAAACCGGCACCACTAATGATAAACGCGACAACTGGACCATTGGCTTTACCCAAAACTATTTAGTCGCTGTCTGGGTAGGCAACAACGATAACTCTCCCATGTCTCATGTTGCCTCTGGTATTACCGGCGCCTCTCCCATCTGGAACAAAATCATGACCGAACTCTTAACCGACCAACCGCCTCATCAATTCACCCCACCCCAAAACCTCATCCAAGCCAACATCTGTACCCTTACCGGCCAACTCAGTTGCCAAGGCTGTCCCAGCAAAACTGAATACTTTGTCCCTGGCACCGAACCCCAGATTCACTGCAAACCTGAATTTATTCAAGAACTTCTAGAAAAGAAAAAAGAAGAGGAAAAACACGATCAAATCCTCACCGGCGCCTCCACCGAATAACCCCTCCACCCTCCAGCCATATTATCCTAATCTTATCTATTTCCCCGCCCACTCCCACACCACTCGAGAAATCTTTGGCAATACTTCTTGCGCCTCACCATCATTCACCCCAGTCGTCAATACACAAATCCCATAAACCTCATCTCCATAAACAATCCCGCAATCATTCACAATTCCCTCCTCACTCCCAAACTTATGCACCACTTTCACCCCAGTCGGTACTCCAGCCGGGATCCGATCCTCTAAAACAGTCTCCGTCAAATTCTTAAACAACTCTTCCCTACTCTCTTTAGCTATCAACTCTCCTTCATAAACCAGCTTCAACAACTCCCCTGTCTCTCCCGGCGTAGTTTCATTCTTCTTCACCGACGTCTGGCTTAATCCCCACGATCTAATCAACCCATCTATCTTCCCTTCTCCTCCCAACCAACCTATCATTATCTTCTCCCCCATATTATCACTCTGATTTGCCACTAATCTGGCCACCTCTCTATATACATACTCCTTTCCTCCTGGTTGGCTTTGCATACTCCCGCTTCCATACTCCAACCTATCTTTTTCCTTTAAAATATAAACTTCCTCCGGATCTAAACTACCCTCATCCACTGCTTGATAATAAGCCACCAACACCGGCAGTTTAGTCACCGAAGCTGCTGAAAACACTACCCCTTCATTAATCCCCCAACCACTCTCGTCTCTCAACCTCTCCACCCACACTCCATAATTACCTACCAACCCCTTAATCATCTTCTTGATCACCTCCTCCGCATCCTCCTTCACCTTAATCTCTACTTTAAAACCCACAATCTCTGACACATCTGGCTCATCTCCTACTGGTTTTAAAATCGTAATTGTCTCTGGATTATTAAACTTCTGCCACCAAGATTTTAACTCTGTTGGCATATAGAAAATTAGTCCTAAAGCTATTGTCACCGCCAATCCAATCGCAGTCTGTTTTCGGCTGCCTTCTTCGCCAATTATCTTTCTTGATCGCCGTTTTCTTAACCTAACCTCTCCACCTTCTATAAAATCCTTTTCCTGTAAATCTCTTTTCTTATCATCTGCCATATCTCTTATTTTAACACGCCTAAGCTTACCTACAGCTATTTAGGTCAAGGTCTTTTGCACCTTTCTCAACAACCCTCCATATCTCTTATTAACCCTTCTCTTCTTTCCGGCAGACAATCTCTCATATCCCTCTCTATTCACAAAAAAAGGAGAGCTTTTATCTACATTTTCATCTCGAGACTCAAAGTAATCTATCAATCCTGTGTTTAATTCTGACCTCGTTGTAAAACTCTTTTCCCTGCCTTCAGGGTCAAAATAAATCCCCAAAGTTATACTTTCTCCTTCAGATTTCCCTATCGCTTTTTCAAAACCAGCTAATCCCTCACTACACCGCAAAAACACCTTAACCTCACCTCCCCCTTCCAACTCTTTAACCAACTTCGTCTCTTTTTTACTCAGCTCATCTTCTCCCAAACCCCTCAACATCTCTCTGGCAATCTCCAATTCCAACCCTCTATTTTCCTCCCCTTGCTTTTTTATCTCTTTTTGTCTCCTACTTCTCATTGACTTCACTATCGCCTCTACTGGCAGTCCTCCCGCTCTTTCTTTATCTGACATCCTCGCTCCAGGTTCGGTTACTACCTCTTCTCTAGGATCATTAACATCAGTTATTCCAGGCTCGGTTACTTCACCAGCTTCAGGGTCAGTCACCAACTCGCTACTATCTACTCCTTCAGCCATTTCCTCACCTCTGGCTCAAACAACAAGCCTGCCTTCGGCCCGAACTCTTCAGCCACTGACGCTCCATTAGCTACTCCCAGCTTCAAAGCTTGCTTCAACCCCATCCCTTTAATCAAACCTGCTACTAAACCACAGCCAAATCCATCCCCTGCCCCTGTTTCCTCCACTGTCTTTACCTTAATCGCCTTTAAAAATATCTTTTCCTTGCCAGCTATCAAACTCGCTCCCTTTCTCCCTTCAGTTACCGCCACCATCTTCGCTCCCAACTTACCCACATCTTTCAAAATCTTCTCTCTATTCTTAAACATATTCTTAGTCAACCGCGCTGCTTCTTGCCGATTAACCACCAATACCTCTACATGAGGTAAAAATGCTTTTAGCTTTTCTCCTGCTGCAATCTCCTTAGAGCCTGGATTTAAAGCCAGCTTAATCCCCTTTTCTTCTGCCACCCGCACTATCTTAGTCAACATATTCAAATCTCCCCCTAAACTCGACACATAAAACCACCTCGGCCTCAACTTCTTCCATCCCACCTTTCGCCAACTTAAGTTGTTACTCGCTCCTCGATACACCAAAGCTGACCTGCCTCCCTCTTTAGATACCAAAATTGTTGAATAACTAGTATGCTTCTCTACCTGCTGAATATATAACGGACTAACTCCTTCTCTTAACAGCTCTTTTCTCACATACAGCCCCCAATCATCCTTACCTACACAACAAACACAGCCTGCCTCCAACCCCAACCTCTCAAAACCCACCGCTGTATTAGTCGCTCCTCCACCTGTCGTTATTACCATCTTCTCCACCCCTATCTTTCCCCCATATACCTCACATAAAGCCACTCCTGTCGGGCTCTTGCCTGACTTAATAATTTTAAAATCTTTTGATGTTAAATAAACATCTACAAACGCACTTCCAAACGTCACTACATCAAACTTCATATACTCCCATTCTAGCTCTTGCTGGCTCTCTCCGCCACCTCTCTCAACCTCTCATACTCCTGCTTCACCTTCTCCGCCTTCCACAAACCACTACCAATCGCCAATACATCTGCTCCTGCCTTCACACACCTGGCTATAGTCGCTCTATTCACCCCTCCATCAACGCAAATTTCCCTTTGAAACCCCTTTCTTCTTAATCTCTCCACTTTTTCCAAACCCTCCTGACTTAACTCTTGCGCCTCCTTACCCGCCCTCACCGTCATCACCAACAACTGATCCACTGTCTTAGCCACCGACCAATCCAACCCCTCTAAGCCTGTCTCTAAATCCACTGCCAAGCCTTGCTTTAAACCCAACCTCCTGGCTTCCTCCACAAACTCCTTCTGGTTACCCATGTTCTCCACATGACCTATCACCATCTCTACTCCTCCATCAGCACATACTTCCAACCAATCAATCGGCTCAGCTGTCATCAAATGCACATCTCGCTGCATGGTGGTTGCCTGCTTCACCGTCTGTTCCACTCCTAAAGTTGGTTGAGTGGTAAACTCCTCATCCGCAATATCCAACTGCACCCGCTTCACCACCGCCTCATACAACTCCAACCTCCCCTGCAGCTCCACCACATCCAGCACAAACACTGTTGGCACTATCTCAATCTTCATGCTGCTACTGCTAACTCCATCATTCTCACCACATACCCCCATTCATTATCATACCAGCTCAAAATCTTCACCAAATCTCCATCAATCACTCGAGTCATATCCAAATCTACCAATGATGAATATCGACAGCCAATAATATCCGTTGACACTAACGGCTTATTAGTCACCCCCATCACTCCCTTAAACTTCCCCTTGGCCGCCTTAGTCAAAGCTGCATTCACCGCCTTCGCCGTAGTCTTTTTCTTCACCAAAAAAGTAAAATCCACCAAAGAACCGGTAATAATCGGTACCCTAACCGCAATCCCATCAAACAAACCTTTAAGCTCCGGAATCACCTCTCCTGTAGCTGCTGCTGCTCCAGTGGTGGTGGGAATAATATTACCCAGAATTGATCTGCCTCGCCTTAAATCCTTATGTGAATTATCCACAATCCTCTGGCTAGATGTCACCGCATGAATTGTGGTCATGGCTGCTTTTTCTACTCCAAACTCCTCCACCATTACCTTAGCTACCGGCCCCACACAATTAGTTGTGCAAGATGCATTAGAAAAAATCTTCTTCCCTTTAGCTTCTTCTTCATTAATTTTCATCATATAAATCCCGCCTGCCTCACCTTTAGGCGGCGCTGACAACAACACTCGCTTCGCTCCTGCCTCTAAATGATCATCTGCCTCTTCAGGTTTTCTAAACTTACCCGTACACTCCAACACCAAATCTACCTTTAACCTCTTCCAAGGCAATTTCTTCGGCTCCAACTCTGCCAACACCGGAATCCTCACTCCATCCACCACTAAATTATTACCTGACACCCCCACCTTACCCTGATACTGCCCATAAGCTGTATCATACTCAAATAAATGTGCCCAACCAGCTGTATCCACTCTACCTGAAGTATTAATCGCCACCATCTTCATCTTTTCCTTATATGTTCTCATTGCTTCTCTTAAAGCTAATCTCCCCATTCTCCCAAAACCATTAATCGCTACTCTAAGCATAACCCCTCCTTATTTAAAATTTTTTACTTCTATCTGCTTAATTTTATCTGATCTTCTTAAAAACCGCTCCTCCTGACCAAACTTAGTCTTTAAAAACACCTTCACCATTTCTTTCATCTGCTCATCAGAAAAATGGTTTGCTGCCAAACTTAACACATTAACTTGATCATACTCTACTCCATGCTCCACCTGCTCCTGACTAAACCCAATCATACTCCTTACTCCCTTATATTTATCAGTCACAAAGCTCACTCCCACCCCAGAACCACATATGACTATTCCCCGACCCTTTCCCTCACTCACTGCCTCCGCTACTTTACTAGCATAATCCGGATAATCATCATCTTTATCATAACTCACATTTCCCTTATCCTCATACTCTTCTCCCCACTCCTTCAACCAACCTTTAATCTTTTCCTTTAACTCAAACCCTCGATGATCTGCTGCTAAATAAATCATATTACGTCATAAAAGCTTTTTCTTTACAGATCTTGCAATGTTCATGATTAAAATTAGCCATCTCTTCTTCAAACTCCTTAATCGCCTTCAACACCCCCCCGCGACTTTCCACTATCTTAAACACCTTAAACCCTTCCTTCCTAATCTTCATCTCTCTCTTCAAAGTCTCAATAATCGGTTTCCAAAACTTCCCATAGAGAATAAACGGCTTATGATGCGGATAATACAATCTCGCTAATACCCAAGTGGTGCCCAGCTCTGAAATCGTTCCCGTTCCCCCTTTAAAAAAAATAAAACAGTCTGCGTGCTCCAACAACTTAAACATTCTTTCAATATAATTCCCAGTCTTAATCTCCTTATCCGCCCGATTAGCTACATACCTTCCCTCAAATCCTGGTGCATTCTTAGGTGAAAAAGTAATTGCCAAAGTCTCTCCCTCCACCGACTCTGCTCCCTGAGTCGAGGCATCCATAATTCCCGGTCCACCACCATTAACAATCGTATATCTCTTTTTGGCTAAATCCTGAGCCACTTCAAAAGCTTGCCTGTACTCTTTACTCGTCCTCTTAAAATCCGAAAATCCGAAAAAAGCTATATTCTTAATAAACCTGCCTGGTGTCATAGTTAAACAACTATAGCACGACTAAAAATTCCCTTCCAGAATATGCTCTGCTGGCGCTGAGTCACCATCTTCTGGCTCAAGCGTAATCACCACTCCCTCAAACCCGCTCTTATCCTCATCAGCTTTGTAATATAAACTACCTTGTCCCTCAACCTCTCCCAACCTGCCGGTTGAAAAGAAACCATCTTCTCCTACCAGCCAACCCTCATAAAAAAAGCCTTTTTCTAAAGCCGCTAAACCATTGGCCTCAACTTTGTGAAAAAACTTTTCTCCATCAAACCGCCTCCAAGCTGTTCCCACCGCCTGACCACCAACCACATCTTTTAACACCACCATCTCTACTCCTTCACTGGCAAACTTCTCCTCAATCTCTTGTTTTTCTACCTCGGTCATCGGTAACTGTAATTCTACTTCCATCTGCTCAGACGACTCTAACACAATCTCTGGCACTACCTCTTCTTCTTGCTCACCTCTGCTTACCAACCAAACTCCGCCTATCACCAGCGCTAACATCGCTAAAACTCCTACTATCTGCTTCGTTCGTTGATTCTCCATATATCTCCTCCGCAATTTAATTGATTAAACTCACCTATAATTTATCCTATATACCAATCATTTTCAATACCTAAAACTAATCCAGTATAATTAGCCTATGAAAATCCTCTTAGTCTCTGCCACCTATCCTCCTTACGCCAGTGGTGTCTCCACCTCTACCGCCAACCTCGCTCTTCAGCTTTCTAAAAAACATCCTGTTACTGTCATTACCTCTACTCCTAACAAGCGTCCCCAAACCCAGACTCTCAACCCCCGCCTCACTCTCCATCTTCTCCCAGGCATTAGCTTTAACTTTAAAACCAACTTCACTCTTCCTTACCCTCATCTAAAAAAAGTTAAAACCATTATTAACTCCTTTCATCCCGACATTATTCACCTCCAGGACTTCAGTCCCTTAGGTTTCTCCACCCTCAACCTCGCCCAAGAAAATCACCTGCCTACCATCATCACCCACCATTTCACCGCCGAATATATCGTTAAATCAATCATCCCTGCTAAAAAACTATCTCATCGTCTTTCCTTAAACTCTACTAGCCAGCAAATCATCTATCGCCTGGTTAATCTCTTTTACAACCACTGTCAACTCGTCACTGTCCCTAATCCCGCTCTCATTCCTTTCATTAAAAAAGCTAAACTAAAAACCCCCATTATTTCCATTCCTAACGGCATCATCACCAAAAACTTTACCCACAAACAACCCCTTTCCCAAATCCTTAAGCAATACCATATTAAAGGCTCAAAGATCATTCTCTTTGTTGGCCGCCTTGATCTTGATAAAAGCCTTGACCTTCTTTTAGAAGCCTTTAAACCCATTCATCACCATAATCCTCAAACCAGCCTAGTCTTTATTGGCGACGGTAATCAAAGAAAAAAACTCATCAGACTAACTCATAAATATCGTCTTACTCCGGCTGTCCATTTTCTCGGCAAACTCGACAACCAAAACCAAGCTTTAAGTCATATCTATAATGCTGCCTATCTTTTTGCCAACCCTTCAATTATTGAAAACCATAGCCTTGCCTTTCTTGAAGCCATGACCGCTGGTCTTCCCATTATTGCCTCTAATCTCCCAGTTCAATCCAATCTTATCAAGCCCAATCATCACGGCCTCCTCTTTGAACCTAACAATCCCGCTGCTCTAGCTACCGCTATCCAAAAACTTCTCTTAGATAAAAAACTCCATCAAGCCATTTCCCGTAACAATAAAAAACTCTCCAAACAATACAACATTACCTCTACTAGTCAACAATACCTTCAAGCTTACCAACAACTCATCTCTTAAACCAAAACCAGCTCCCCAACCTGGGAAACTGGTTTGTCCCGACTTTAAGTCGAGATTTATCTATAAATTTAAAGTGCTTTATTTCTTCTTAAGCACAGGCATGCCGGTTCTCTTAGTCTCCATAACTTCCATACCATCTGGTACTTCGTCTAAAGAGCCGTCGCGAACATCGCGAGCAAAGAAGTAAATCCTTTGCTTTTTACCACCACGCAAAGTCACATCTTTGAAATGAAGGTAATAGGTCACACCTTTAGAGTTTTTATATGTAAAAGCCATTTCTTCTCACCTCCCTTATTTTTAATCTGGACAGATTTTTTAATTACAGAGGTAGCATAGAGTAAAACTCAACCCTTTGTCAAGTCTTTTCCTCAAGAATATTATGGGCTATTCCTTCGGCCACACCTTCTCATTAGTTTCCACATCATAGATCTCAATCGCATTGGTCGGACAACTCTGAGCTCCTAATAACACATTCTCCGGCGTATCTCCATCCTCCTTCACCACATAAGCAATATTATTATCATCCAACTGATAGGTTCCTGGTGCAATTCCCACACAACTAGCTGCCCCAATACACTTATCTTTAATAATTTTAATCTTGTATTTCGCCATGACTAACTTTCCACCTCCCCTCAGAAAAACTTCTCAAAATGTATCTGTTCTTTAATTACTCCCTTGCCTAAAGCTAACTGATTCACCTCCTTAATCATCTCTGGACTCCCGCATAAATACACTCCCCAGTCTGGCCCTAATCCTAATCCTTCTATCTCTCCACACACATGGCCACTAATAATCGGCCAACCCTCAGGCGGCTTTGACAACACCAACTCATAATTAAAATTCTTAAAAAACTCATGTCTCTGCCTAAAATCCTCCTCCCAAAACATATCCTTCACAAACCTCATCCCCCAATACAACCACATCTCTCGCTTATCCTCCCTATCCACCAATAAATCCAAAATCATACTCCGTAAAGGCGCAATCCCTGACCCAGTTGCCACAAACAACAGCTTTTTCTCTTTCTCTCCATCACCCAATACAAACCGACCTAAAGGCGCTAAAAAACTCACTTCATCCCCTGGTTTCAAACCCTTAATATATTCTGATCCCTTCCCTCCTGGCGTTACATCAATGCAAATCTCCACCGCATGTTTCATTGAGGGTGATGAAGCAATCGAATAACTCCGCCTCTCTCCCTCGCCTATATCAATCGATACATACTGTCCCGCTAAAAACTCCATTCTATGTGGCTCCAGCAACTCCAGATGCACATACTGAAACTTCTCATTAATCAATATATGCTCTGCTACTTTAGCCTTAAACTCTTGCGCCTTCTGCATAATAATTATCCTACCCTAAAAAACTCTCTGCTGCATTAAAAGATTTTACCAATACTTCTCTGTTTTCAAATATATTTCCTGCTAGACTTATAAACTCACCTATTTCTGAAGTAACATCAGAGCTTTCCCCTACTCCAACAACTCTCCCTCCCTTAGCAACAGTCACTTGTGCCAAGCTCAGATCACCTGGACCATCACCAAAAAATGTCCATGAACCGATTAACTCTTCTCCTGCCATTCCTTTATCAACTAATCTTCTTCCCTTTTTAGCAGAAACTACTAATACCTGTCCGTTCTCCCCCATATCCCTCATTCTCAAAACTACCTTACTATCTACATCAAAACCATCAAAAGGCTCTGCGCACTCATAGAAATCCCACATCAACTGACTAATTATTTGCTCATCGCTTAACGCTGTCATTCTATTCTTTATCGCTAAACTCACTCTTGCCTCTCCCTGCCATGGAGATAAACCTAATCCTATCCCAAAACCTTCTAACCTCCGCTCTGTTCCAAAACGATCTTTCACGGCCCTAATAAATCCTCTATGTTTTTTTGTTGATAACCGCTTTATCTTTCCGCCTCTAACTACCACATGGCCTTCTTCAAAAATACAATCTCCTTTTATTTTCAAACCTTTCCCTCTTAACTCTTCTATAGCTTTGATATTCCTAGCCGTAGCTATTCCTATATCCACTTGGTCTTCTAAAATCCTTAAAGCTTCAATTAAACCTTCCTCTGCTATAACTATTTCTTCGCTCCTTCCATCACCCACCACTCCATCTACATCAAACATCAACTGTTTACCCTCAGCTACTATTCCCTCAATTAACTTTCCTCCAACAACAGCGTCGTTAATTATTTCTCTAGGCAGTTCTCTAGTTATTTCTTGAGTAGGCTCAACATCAGAAACTACCCTCACAGCCTCTACCATCCGTGGTATTATATCAAAAGCCCAACTGTAATATATTATTATAATCATCTACCACTACCCATGGTTCAATCTAAACCTAATCAACTTCCTTCAAATATTTTTAATCCTATTATTGATCAAATTCGTCACGGCTTCTATTCTGATGTTTACTTTAATCGAGCCAAACACATCCTTATCAAAGACAAACATCACCCTGTCATTACTCAACAAATATTTCAAAAAAAAGATCATGTCACTCTTTGCGGTATCGACGAGATTAAAATTCTTCTCAAAAAAGCTACCGGCTACTATAAAAAGAAACGTTGGATAAACCAATACCATCAGCTCAAAATTCTCTCCCTCTCAGATGGAGATACCATCTCTGCCTGGGAAACCATCCTACTCATCAAAGGAGACTATTCACTCTTTGCTCCTCTTGAAACCCTTCTTTTAGGCATCTTAACCCGCCGCTCCAATATTGCCACCAATACTCACCAAACTATCATCGCTGCTAAAGGCAAACCAGTTCTCTACTTCTCACCTCGCTTTGACCACTTTTTAAATCAAGCTGGCGATGGCTATGCTGCTAAAATAGGCGGCGCAGCTGGAGTCAGCACTGACGCTGCTGCTGCCTGGATTAATCAAAAAGCTGCCGGCACTATCCCTCACGCTCTTATTGCTGCCTATCAAGGCGATATTGCTCAAACCGCTGCTAAATTTAACCAATTCTTTCCTCAGGTAAACACTGTCAGTTTAATAGATTTCCATAACCACTGTGTTAAGGGCGCCCTTGAATCAGCCCGAAAACTAAACAAAAAACTCTGGGGAGTTAGACTCGATACTGCTTCTAATATCGCTGACGTCTCTACTCCAAAACACCAAGGAGTCAATCCTCTTCTTGTTAAAAAAGTTAGACAAGCTTTAAATAAAGAAGGCTTTAATCACGTTAAAATCATTGTCTCTGGTGGCTTTAACCCAGAAAAAATTTCCCAGTTTGAAGCTGTTAAAACTCCTGTCGATATCTATACTGTTGGCAGCTGGATATTCTCTGGCCAAATCGACTTTACTGCTGATGCTGTCAAACTAAATGGCAAAAATCTTGCCAAAGTTGGCCGAAAATACTCTCCAAACAAAAAACTCAAATCTTGGTAACTAACTTATTCAACTCCCTCACCATCTTCCCAATCTCCTTATCATCATAACCATGTATCTTCGCCCCCTGCTCCAGAGTATCAAATTTGGCTGCCATACAGCCCACACAGTGCAAGCCATACTCCTCTGCCAACACCCTCCCTGCTTCAGGAAACTCCATCACTAATTTCCCCAAATTAGTCTTCTTAGTTATTTTTTTGTCTTTTTTATTGCTTTTTGGCATACCTCTAACCCTAATGTAGCACATTTTTTTCTGCCTGAACTAATTTTAATTCCCAGCCTTTTAATCATATCCTTTCCTTCTAATTTCTCTACCTCACTCACTTTTAACCCCTTGACCATCTCTGTCAACATACTTCCTGCTGCTATTGAAATCGCACACCCCTCACCTTGAAACCTAACCTCCTTAATTCGCCCCCCTTCAATCTTCAAGCTCATCTCCATCACATCTCCACAACTAGCATTTGACTGCCTCACCTTCACCCTCGCCTGCTTCATCTGGCCATAATTCCGCGGGTTCTTAAAATGGTCTAAAATCTCTTCTCTATATATATCCATATTAACCAAACACCTTCTTTACTTTCTCCAATCCTTCCACTAACCAATCCACATCTTCCTTAGTGTTGTAAGCATAAAAACTGGCTCTCGTGCTGGCGGTTATCCCCAACCGCTTATGAAGTGGCATAGTACAGTGATGCCCTGACCTCACCGCTATCCCTTCACTATCCAACACCTGAGCCACATCATGAGCATGTATTCCTTCCATCACCCACGTCACTGCCCCCCCTCTTATCTCTACCTTCTTAGGCCCAATTATCTTTAATCCCTTTATCTCTCTCAACCTACCTAATGCATACTTAGTCAACTCTTTCTCATGCTGTCTAATCTTATCCATTCCCAACCGCTGATGATACCTAACTGCCTCAGCTAATCCAATCGCTCCGTTCACATTGGGCGTCCCTGCCTCCCATTTCTCCACTCCCTTAGCCCACACCGCCGGCCTATCTTTATACACCTCACTAATCATCCCTCCTCCAGTTAAAAATACTCCCATCTCTGCCTGCCTCTCCTTTTTAATATATACTCCCCCAATTCCCATTGGCCCCAGCATCTTATGTCCAGTTATTACCAAAAAGTCACATTTTAACTTCTTCACATCCACCCCTACATGTTGAGCTCCTTGAGCTGAATCAATCAATGCTCTCGCTCCCACTCTCTTAGCCATCTTAATAATCTTCTCCACTGGATTGATTGTCCCTGTCATATTAGAAACATGCACCACTGCCACCAACTTAGTCTTCTTAGATAACTTTTCCTCAAAATCCTTCATATCTAACCTGCCCTCATCATCAACATCCACTATCTGTAATTTAATCCCCTTCCTCTTAGCCAACTGCTGCCACGGCACCAGATTAGCATGATGCTCCATCACTGTCGTTAAAATCTCCTCTCCCTTCTTAATATTCCTAAACGCCCAAGCCCAAGCCACTAAATTAATCCCCTCAGTCGCATTCCTGACAAACACCATCTCATCTTCCCTAGCCCCCACAAATCCGGCCACCACCCCCCTGGCCTCCGCATACATCTCACTGGCTTCCTCACTCAATCGATGAATCCCCCGATGCACATTCGCATTATGCTTTTCATCAAACTCCCTCATCTTATCTAACACCTGTCTCGGCCTCTGTGAAGTCGCCGCATTATCCAAATACACCAATCGCTTACCATTAATCTTTCTCTTTAAAATCGGAAAATCTTCTTTAATCTTCAATATATTCATCCCACACTCCCCTCCATCTCCATCTCTATTAACCGATTCATCTCTACAGCATACTCCAACGGCAACTGCTTTACCACCGGCTCAATAAAACCATTAACAATCATTCTCATGGCTTCTTCCTCGCTAATCCCTCTACTCTGTAAATACAACAACTCTTCCTCAGCAATCTTGCCAGTTTTAGCCTCATGCAACGCCACCACTTCATCCTCAGCTATCTCCATGTGCGGGTAAGTATAACTCTTACTATTTTTATCCAAAATCAACGCCTCACAACTCACATTAGTTTTAGATCCCTTAGCTCCCTTTAATATCTTCACCAACCCCCTATAACTACTCAACCCCCCATCCTTACTAATCGACTTCGCCACTATATTTGAGGTGGTCTCTTCAGCTGCATGCACTACCTTTCCCCCTGTATCAATTTCCTGACCCTTGCCTGCTACACTTAAATTCAAATGATCTGCCCTGGCTCTCTTACCCACTAAAATACTAGCCGGGTAAACCATAGTAACTTTACTGCCTAAACTGCCAGATACCCACTCCATCACTCCATCTTCCTCTACTACTGCCCTTTTAGTCGACAAATTATATACATTCTTACTCCAATTTTGAACCGTTGAGTACCTCACCTTAGCCTTTTTGCCTACAAATATCTCCACCACTCCTGCATGCAAAACCCCACTCTTGTAACTCGGCGCACTACAACCCTCAATAAACTCCAGACTCCCCCCTTCCTCTACTATTATCAGAGTATGCTCAAACTGCCCTCCCTGCTTTAAATTCAGCCAAAAATACCCTTGTAACGGCTCCTTTACCTTCACCCCTTTCGGCACATACACAAAGCTACCTCCACTCCAAACTGCTCCGTGCAAAGCGCTAAACTTATGCAAACTCATACTCACTCCCTTAGTCATAAAACTCTTCTTCACCATCGCCTCATATTTAGTCACTGCCTCATCCATGTCGCAAAAAATCACTCCCTGCCTCTCCAGCTTCTTTTTCAAGCTCTGATACACCACTCCACTATCCCACTGTGCTCCCACTCCTGCCAACAACTTTCTCTCTACTTTAGGAATCCCTAATCTCTCATAAGTTTCCTTAATTTCCTTCGGCACTTCCTCCCATTTTCTCTTTCGATAAACTCCCGGTTCCTTAAAATATCTATATTTATTAAAATCTAAACCTGATAAATCCACTCCCCAATTTGGCATTGACTTCTGCTTAAACACCTCATAGGCTCTCAACCTTTTTTCCAACATCCACTTAGGCTCTTTTTTACGCCTCGATATTTCTTTCACCACCTGCTTACTCAATCCCTTCATAACCCTCCTTTTCCAATCTCTTTACTAACTCTCTTCCGCCTGACTTAACCACTCTTCCCTGCTTCATCACCACTACCCGATCCGGCTTAATATATTCTAAAATCCGCTGATAATGAGTAATCAACATCACTCCCATCTTCACATTCTCTTCTCTCACTTTATTAATTCTCTCTGCCACCACCTTCAAAGCATCAATATCCAAACCTGAGTCAGTCTCATCTAAAATCGCATATCTGGGTTTTAATACTCCTAACTGTAAAACCTCCATCTTTTTCTTCTCTCCTCCGGAAAAACCTACATTCAAAGATCGTCTTAAAAACTGCTTTTTAATTTTTAACTTCCCTGCTTCTCTCTCCAACATTTCTCTAAATCCCTTAATAGTCAAACACTCCTGACACTTATGGCATAACCCATCTCTACACTTTAAAACAGCCGCCCGTAATAACTGTTCTACCGACACTCCCTTAATTCCCGCCGGACTTTGCCACCCTAAAAACAATCCTGCTTGAGCTCGCTCATCCACCTTCATCTTCAATAAATCCTTATCATCTATCTTTACCTCGCCTTTCACCCTATACCTTTCATCACCTACTAAACTATATGCCAAACTACTCTTACCCGATCCATTAGGCCCCATTACTGCTACGACTTCACCAGCCTTAATATTTAAATCCACTCCTTTTAAGACTATCTTACCCTCCACTCTCGCCTTTAACCCCTTAATTCTCAACATAAATCCTCTAAACTCACCTCTCCCAGCTGTTTCTCCACCACCTCTGTCAACTTAACCATCAAGCCTTTATGACCACAATAATCAGAACAAGCACATTTCATCCCCCGCATACAACTCACCGGCGCAATCGGACCTTCCAGCACCTCTATCACCTCTCCTATCTTAATTCTCTTGGCCGTTTTCCCTAATCTGTAGCCCCCTTCTCTTCCCTCCTTACTCTTTAATAATCCTGCTTTCTTCAACCTCACTGCCACCTTACTCAAATACCGATACGGCAAACCCCTCTTCTCCGCCCACTCCTTTAACCCCACCAACTCATTACTTCTGGCTAAATCCACCAATAACAACAAACCCAAATCCACTTCTCGAGAAATCTTTAACATAGTAAACTCCTACTACTTTAGTCGGAGTTTACCATAACTCTATTTATCTAGCAACGCCTCTATCCCTGGCATTGGCCGATTCGCCAAATACTGTAACGTCGCTCCTCCAGCCACCGACACATGAGAATATCTAAAGAAAAAGCCAAAGTTTTCAGCTAAAGCTGCTGTATCTCCTCCAGCTAAAATCGTTGTCTTGCCATTCTCAGCTATTGCCGCAGCTATCTTTAAAGTTCCCTCTCTAAATCGAGAATCCTCATACTTACCCATTGGTCCATCCCAAAACACTGTCCCTGCCTGTTTAATTATCCTCACATATTTTCTAATTGTCCTTGGGCCAATATCTAAATATGCCCAACCCTTAGGTAACTTCTTGCCTTGCTTTAAATCCACCAATTTCTTCCTTTTTGGCTTCTTAATCTGATCACCGGCAATATAATCATCTGGCACCAAAATTTTTTCTGGATACTTCTCCATCAACTTTCTGGCTTCTTCCACCGGATCAATCTGGGTTCCCTTAGCCTTATCCACAAACGGTTCCTCTAAAAACGACTTCTCTACCTCTAACCCTTTCGCCACCAAAAAGTTGTTTGCCACCGCTCCTCCAGTTAACACATAATCAGCCTTCTTAATCAAATGCCCCATCGCTTTAATCTTGTCATACACTTTCGTCCCTCCTACCATCAACACTAACGGCTTCTGCGGACTTCTCTTTAACTTATTAAACGTCTCCATCTCTCCTTCTAAGTACATTCCTGCCACTGCTGGAATATGTCGCGGTATCCCAGTCACCGACGCATGCACTCGATGAGCATGACCAAACGCATCCATCACCTTAATGTCTCCATTCCTAGCTATCTCTTTAGCATGCTTATCATCATCTATCATTTCTCCTGGATAAAACCGAGTATTCTCCAGCATCACCATCTCTCCTGACTTCATCTGGTCAATAAACTTGCGCACCTTTGGCCCCACCAAATCCGGCAAATGTTTCACCTCCCGATTAATCAGCTGCGACAATCTCTTCGCCACCGGCGCTAAACTCAACTCCTTAACTCTCTTCCCTCCTGGTCTCTCCAACCAGGAAATAAAAATAATCTTGCATTTTTGATCCAATAAGTAAAAAATCGATGGAAAATAAGCCTTAATCCGCACCTCAGACACCGGCACTGTCTCTCCTAACCCATTCCGACTCAGTTTAATATTAAAATCACAATGATGAATCACCCGCTTGCCTTTAAGGTTTACATCTCTTAAAGTTTTCTTGTTAATCGCCATATGCCCCCATATTATAAATTAATAATTAATATTTCCTAGTCAGCTAGTCCTTTTACGTCTTTTATCTTTTCCTTACTTGAAAAATCCCCTACTACCTTATGAATCTTCTCTCCTTTAATCCATTTCTTCGCCATCTCTTCTGTATTTACTACCTTTAACTCTTTAAACATAAACTCAAACCTCTTTTCCAAAGCTTCTCGAATCTCTTCTTTCACTTCCTTATCAATCTGCCAACACTCTTTTTTAAACTGCCCCCAAGCCTTTTTCCTTAACTTGTAATGAAACTGCTCGTCTGTCTGATCCTTACTCCTCTCATCTGCTTTCTCCTTATCCAGCCACCCATACATTCCTTTTAATAATTCCTTAGGAAACTTCGGATGATCCATCATAATATTCTGAAACCCTGTCGCTAAATGTACCTCTATCGCCTCAGCCTTTGGAAACTCCTTAAAATACTCATCCGGCAAAGTCGAGGCCCCATGCTGCACCGACCCAGAAATCCCCAGCTTCCGACAAGCCCTAGAAACATCTTTAAGTACCTTAAAATCTACCGGCACATCTGCCAAACTCCCATCTGCCAGCACCACTCCTCCATGATGCGTTCCAGTAGCAATACTAATCTTGCTCATCCCTATTATTTCCTTATCTAATCCTTGATTAAACCCCTTAATATACGCCTCAAAATCCTCAATCGTGCTATTCTTGCCTCCAATATGGCCAATCTCCCCGCCCAAAGACACCCTTACTCCTTCAGCCTCATTTTCTCTAATAAACTTTGCCATCTCCAACGAATACTTAATATTCCCCTTCTGTTGTTTTACCTCTGTCGACTTCTCCAAATCCACCAACGTACTCATATCAATATCAATATTGTAAAACCCTAGCTCCATCGCCTCTTTCGTCAACTGCTTAATCGACTCTATCTCCCCTTCCTTTGGTTCTCCTGGACCAACTGCTTTAGCCTGAAAATGATCTCCTTGAATTGGTAAACCCCCTCGCCAACCTTCTCTAATTGCCCCAGCTATCATCATGGTTGCATACTCACCTGGCGGTTGATCAGTATAGCCCATCTCACTTCTAGCCAACTCACAAATCAACACTCCCACCTTTAACCGTCTGGCTGTCTTAAACACTGCCCGAGCCATATCATAACCCATCCCCCTCAGATTCATTGCCGGTACTGTAAAATTTAAACCTACCTCTTCCTTACCCCTTGCCATATACAAATCATTGATCGACGCTGGCCGAACTCCCACATACTGACCCACCTCCCAAATCAACCACTTAGCCGCTGCTTTCTCACCCTCACTTCCCCACACCGCCTTCTCCACCACCGCATTCCATCTATCACTCTCTAGCTTGTTCTCCACCACCGACACCACCTTCCCTTCCCTCACCTCCACCATGCTTTTTATTAGCTTGGCCACTGAACTAGGCAACATCAGCCTCCTTACAACCTAAAATCTATTTCTTGCCTCTCAAACACATGAGTCGTATCCATAAACCTAATCTTGCCTGTCTGCGTACTCATCACCAAACTATGAGTTCTGGCTCCTCCGCCAAAAAACCTCACTCCCTTTAACACCTGTCCATCTGTCACTCCCGTCGCACAAAAAATCACTGTCTTACCACTAGCTAGCTCTTTGTGAGTATAAATCTTCTTAGGATCACCCCCCATTTTTCTCAACTTCTTCTCTTCCTCTTTGCTTTTAGGCCAAAACCTCGCCTGCATCTCTCCCTTTAAACAGCGAACCGCTGCTGCTGCTATCACTCCCTCTGGGCCTCCACCAATTCCCATCACCACATGCACCCCTGTTCCCCGCATACAAGCCGCAATTCCTGGCATCAAATCACCATCAAGAATTAACTTCACTCTCGCTCCTGCCTCTCTCACTTTAGCAACTAATTCCTCATTTCTCTCCCGATCTAAAATCACCACCACCAAATCCCGAATTTCTCTTTCCAAAGCCTTAGCAATTGCCTCTAAATTCTTCTTGGGCGTTTCATCTAAATGCACCTTGCCCACCGCCTCATTCCCCACTATCAACTTATCCATATACAACTCTGGTCCATGAAACAACCCACCCTTCTCACTAGCTGCCAACACCGAAATCGCCCTGGGACCCAAACTGGCTGTCGCATTCGTGTTCTCCAATGGATCCACCGCAATATCCACCGCCCTACCCTCACCTGTTCCTAGCTTCTCCCCAATAAATAACATTGGCGCCTTATCTTTCTCCCCTTCGCCAATTACCACTCGACCATTAAACTCCACCTTATTCAAATACGCCCTCATCTCCTTAACTGCTGCTCTATCCGCCCCTTTCTTATCACCAAATCCAGCCGCTCTGGCTGCGCCAATCGCTCCTACCTCAGTGGCATGAGATAGCTGTAACGCTAAACTATGCTCCATAAGATGCCTCTTTT